>Ga0114957_1000063_pt1 | contig 146824 bp, 133 predicted proteins | sample BantaG_FD_87175 | JGI IMG/M metagenome (GOLD analysis project Ga0114957, IMG submission 87175) | Marine algal microbial communities from Bantry Bay, Ireland - BantryBay_4 metaG | ecosystem: Host-associated > Algae > Red algae > Unclassified | place: Bantry Bay, Ireland | collected 2014-11-21 | reverse complement strand
TGGCAGCGATGACAGGTTTTTTACAATCATAGATAGCAAGGTTGACCTTACCTCCAGTGTCTCTTATTCCATTGTTGATCTCATCATCATCTAGTCTGTTGTGCATATCATCCATAGTAGGCTGTAGATCTTCATTTAGTCCGAATACATTGCCTGCTTTGCTGAGATCCATCCCTGCGCAAAATGCTTTACCTGCACCTGTAACTACAATTACCCTAACGTCATCATTCTCACTAGCCTCCTCAAAAACTGTAATCAACTCATTGGCCATCTCTACAGTGAAAGCATTCATCTTATCAGGCCTATTTAGTGTTAAAGTCAATATGTAATCAGATAACTCGTATTTAAGTGTATTATAGTTCATAGCTTAATTGTTGGAGAACCAAAAGTACTAAATGCAGAAGCTTTTCAAAGGTGATTCATGAAATCTATTCTACCTCCCATTAGTGTAAGGGAGATCAATTTGTGAAGTGATGTTCTAAATTGTCTAGTTCTTGACAAGCATCAATACTTAGATTGGACAAATGGACTTCAGTAGTTAGCATCTTAATGCGTTGGATTGTGTTTACAAATTCTTCACTAAAACACTTGAGCGAAACAGGGTCAAAATACATTATTGTCATGATGACTCAGACTTGTTAATGTGTTTGTTTAGCGTGTAGCTACTAAAATTTATTACGATTGATTTGTTGATAAGAAAGTTTATTTACTTTAAACTTTAAACCCAATCTTAACCTCACCACTTATCAGTCGATTCTCAAAATCAACACCAGAGAATATACCCATGATGTTATCAGAGCTTTCATTTAAATAGTAAGCTTTGACATAGATGTCTAATTGCAAGAAGGAGGCAAGGCCACTCAGTTTAAATCTTAGGTTGAGTATCGAGCCGTTATGTATCAATTCTATTTCGTCTTTGTTGATGAGAATGCCAGGAATTAAGGAGCTGACCTTGTAGTTGTTTGGATCTATTCGAATACTTATATCGTGAAGATCATTTTCTTTTGTTAAAAATGAGAATGTGTATTCACCTGCAATCTTTTCGTAAGTAAGATAGTAGGGACTCTTATTGGATAATTCTAGTTTGTCATTTGGGATTCTGATCTCATTTTCTAATCGTTGGTTTCGGATTTCTTGTGCGATGTATCCTGGTACTTTTGGGTTAGTGGATCGTTCTATCATTTCTGCTTCAGAGCTGCATTTCTGATTAATACATTTTACAGCTATCAATTTGTTATTGATATCGAAAGCAGAAAAAACGCCAAGTATATATTTACTCTTGGCAGGGTCACCATATCCGATGTATGAAATTGTAAATGACCTTATTTTCCGATTGGGAAACGGTCTGATATTCTTTTCCATCCCAACGAGCAGCAGCATCTAGATGATAAGGGATTAGTTCTTCATCTATTTCTTCTCCACGCTTTCCTTTAAGCTTATTCAATGAAATCGGCGCACTGTGCAGCCATTCAGCTCCAATGTCTATGGGGAAATCTGCCAAAGTCGTATCCTTCTTCAACCTTCCTCCATATCGATTGGTTGCTTCTAGGATTATATAATCTATATTGTTCTGTTCTAATACTTTTGCTGCTGCTAATCCTGCGACACCTGCACCGACAATGATTACCTTCCCATTATAGGTATATGATTTATGTAGTGCAGTTTCTTTGGGGAGTTTGTTTTCAGCTCTAGCTGCCCACTTGAAGCATCCCCTTAGGACCAAAGCAAAGAGAAACAACTATAAGTAGTAGTAATGAATTAGTAAACTTCATGCCGTTTTAGTAGTCATTTAAATGGGTGGGGTGGATTTTCAGATAAAATTTCACTGACAAATTCATCAACAAAATCACTCGCTGCTCCATCTTCATGTGTGGGAACATGACCAAACCCCGTAGCTCTACGAACTTGATGTACACTGTTGGCTTGTGTCTCAACAACTTGTCGAATACCATCATGCACCCATTCACAATTATCTAATCCAGCATCACTTGCTTCAGCAATTCGAGCTAGTCCTCCGCCACATCCTGGATCTAAATTTCCATAAATGTCTAATGAAGGTATATCATATCCATTCTCTATTGCATACTCAATTCCGAAAAATCTAGTGGGGTCAGCAAGCCAGCCAACTTTTTTTCCTGCTTCCTTAATATCAAAATCTGCTGGAAAGACAAAACCAGTTTCACCAACTAAAGACCCAACTAATGTTTCTGTTCTGTATGAGGCCAAATGAGAATCCATAATAATTCCATTAAGTCTGACGCCTTCTAAATCGTAAGCAGTTGCTAAAGTAAAAGCACCAATTGACCCAGCACTAGTACCATGAGCAAATACATGAGATGTAGGATAGTTTGCAACTGTATAATCGATAGCAGCCATATTGGCTTGTAGGCCATTAACTTCTCCCCCATTTGGATTGTTGAGGTAAGGCGTTCCCATTCCTGAATGCAAGTCGTGATCACACATAGAAACAATCAAAATGCGATATCCTTCCATGATTCTTCTTGTGATTGTGCTGTTCTTAATTGTCCCATTAGAATTTGTCGTTCTGAAAACAAGTTGAGCATCCCTGAGGTCCTCTATTGTTTTTTCTGTATTATGTTGATTGGGGTTATTAGGTGCCCCATCCGTTGGTCGTACTCCGATGTTATATTGTTCATCTTCATCAAAATAACCAGCGCCACCACCATGAAGAAATACCCATAGTGGTGCTTCGACTCCTGGGTTATTAAGGGGTTCCACTACAAGGAAGGTATAGTTACCTGAAAAGCCACAACTATAAGCGGTGTTACGATAAAAATCTAACTCTATAGAATTTGATTGGAAACTTAGATTGTCCTCTTCGGCTAATGCAATGTTGCTTGTAGTTCTGTTAACTGGAGCCCAACTATGGTCAGGAGTACTTTCAGGTGACTCAAGAGATAAATCCTTATTGCAAGAACCAAGTAAAGAAAATAGAACTACGAATAAATAAGCAAATTTTTTCATGGGGTTGATTTAATCATTTGTTGATGCAATTACAAGTGATAATTATATGTAACGACTCTAGTCAGTATGAATTATGTTTTTCTTTTTTAAATACTTGAAATGAGAGCCAAACTATGCAGCTGATGCAGTTCTCTTTACTACTACCGTGATATTTTCCAAACTGTAAAGAATGCCAATATTTCTATAGCAACTAATACGACATGTATTCCAAAATCTACTCCAGGCGTTACGGGCGCATTGAGGATGGGAAACAACGGGTCTATGATCATCTCTTGTCCTTCTCTAACAATATTCATCAATAAGACAACAAGATACTGCTTTGGATTTTGCGTTATCATTACATAGATGGAAGCAATGACCATAACGAAGGTTCTGGCACCCATCTCATAAACAAGATTTAGCATAGGTGTTCCTGACACCATCACACCAGTGTCTGCCATCATTTGATGACTGAAGAAATACATATACACTTGAGCCAACATTATGAGGATGAGGATCACCTGCAGTATGTTAACCCACAAAGGAATTTTTTTCATTCTTGAGATATGGTGGTTTACAAAATGAACAACAATCCTAATAGAAATCCTTTGGATCTAGCTGTTGTCCAGTAACATAATTAAATGCTTCGACGATAAGTTGAAAAACAACATTAATTTCTTCCATAGTCTGAGGTGTATACAACATAACAAATCCTTTCCAACCATCTCTTTCTTGGGCAGCATAAGGGTGAGATACTGCCCAGCCTTTGTTTATCGCTTCTTGCGCTCTACTTGGCTCTAAGAATATATGTAAACTCCCATCATCATGTATGTGGCCAATCTCTCGTCCATTAATCACGGCTTGCGGATTTACAATATCTATATTTTCATCAATCCATAATCCTTCCCATGATAAGATCACCGAAGGTTCATTTATTATGCCAGGAACAGAAAACACTCTCTTGACCATTTCTTGATGCACTGATGGTATTTTGTCGAGGTCCAATTGTATATGTGGTACACCATCAGTTGTTGCCGGGCGTGCACCAGTTCTTTGAGGGAGCTGATCAAGATCCATATTCTCCGTAAGTTCTTCATCAGCTATGTTTAGATCCGCATCTTCAGAACTACAAGAAAACATAAGCAAGAGTGCTGTTATTATCATGACTATTTTCATTTCTTTTTTTTTATAAAATATTCTAATGCTCCAATGTTATCGTGAATTTTTTTCCAGGATTAAAATCATATCCCTCACTGAGCTCAACCACAATAACAGAATCAGAATCAACTCTTAGTCTTACATTGTTATCACTGCTAGAAGATCCAGAAATATTATGTGCTTCTGAAAAGGTAAAGTAATATCTATCAAACTTACCTGCAGGAAAAGTTCCGAATAGCATAGGCCAAAATGGATCAGTCCCATCTGGCAATAAGGTCAACTCGATACTGCTTTCTGTAAAATCAATTTTGTATAAGCCATTGATATCTCCGAACGGTGTTCCTGTCTGGCCTAAGGCACCATCAAATTCTATCAAAGTAAAGGAAAGCGTGGCAAATTCGTCAAAGGCATCATCAGCCAATCCAAAAAGACCTGGATATGTCCCCTCTACCTGACCTGGATCCTGCAAAGTATTTCTAAGGGTTATCTCTACACCCTCTTTTAATGCTTGATCTTCATCTCCACAAGAGATCAAAATTGTAATGCTCAAAAGAGCAAATAATATTATTCTAAATGAATTCATTTTTTGTTTTTCAATATTTTAGGTCAAATAATTATTTACCATGATACGCCCGTGAAACTTCAAAGCTATCTTCAAACCAGTTCCACAAAATGACTTTTCCGTCTTTCGCTTTTACCCGTAATGCATAAGTGAACTCCTTGGTTTGTTGATTGGAGTTTGTTAATTCACCTATCATTTGCCCAAAGAATGCAGCTGTATCACCGCTAGCGAATGCATCATTTGGCTCCCATTTAATGGTTTTAAATCCTGCACCAAATTTGGGCATGAAGTCCTCCAAAATGGTTTTCTTTCCATTCCATGGTCCTATCCAAGGCACATTGGAGTCACCTGCATTTTGCCATACCATGTCCTCATGCATCAAACTCATCATAGTCTCCATGTCTCCTTTACCCATGGCGTCCATAAATTTCATAGCGAGGTCCAACGTTGCTTTTGATTGATTTTCCATTGTGTTATTGTTTTTGTTTTGATTGATTTTTTCAATAGTTGCAGACTCCATTTCCTTTTTGTTTGAATCACATCCTATGGTAGTGATCAGGCAAATGGTGCAAATTGTAATTAGTAATTGTTTCATGATTTTAATTGTTTCATTGCCGTTCCCCAATCTTCTAGATGATGTACTTCCTGTACCTTTCCATCTTTGATCGTGTGAATATCAATTGTCATAATTTGAAAAGATCTTGAACCATCTGTAGGTAGTCCCATGAAGTCTCCATTTGGGGTTCCAGAAGCTAGACTCCTAACAACATACTTGTTGCCTTCATTAACAATATCCTGTGGCACCCACTTTAAATCTGGAATCAACTTCCAGAAGAATCCTAACTGCCCTGTCAGTTGTTCTTTAGTTTTGGATTCTACTGATCCTTTGGACACAAAGTTGTCAGCAAGTGTTTGAGCTAATACGGGTTCTGGTCTTGTTTCTGTGTTTACTGTAAGAGCTTTTTCATAAAAAGCCATAAGTGCTTCTCTGTTTGTCATGATCTTTTAATTTGAATTAATAGAATGACACAAAAGTAGGTGGGCAAGCAAAATCTTCTGAGATGAAAAAAAGTCTATCTAGGGTAAAAAAGGGAAAGTTGATGATCTCCAACTTCTAAGCAGATTGGTGGGATGCTCTAAACTCACTTGGAGAGAGACCCGCATACTTTTTAAAGTATTTAAAGAAATTAGTGGGCTCTTCAAACCCCGTTTGGAACGCTATCTCAGTAAGAGAGTCATTAGAGTTGATGATCAATCTTTTCGACTGAATGATGACGATCTCGTTTATAAATGTTTTGGCGGATTTGTTTAGGATGCTCTGAGTAATGTTGTTTAAGGTCTTTGGGGTAACTCCCAAGGTTTTCGCATAGTAAGTAACCGTTTTGTACTGAAAGCATTCCTTTTCCACAAGAGCTTGCAGATTCAGGAACTTGGAGAGGTATTTCTGGTTTTCGAAAACAACATTCCCCTTTAGCTTTATACGAAATAATTTTGCGATAATAACTTGTACGAAGTTTCTTATTATACTGACAGAGTGGTCGTCTTTAGCTGCATGATATTCATCTTGTATCAGCTTTATCAGAGTAGTGACATCCTTGAATTCTGTTTCGTCCAGTTGAAGTTTAGGTGAAGCCAGCATTTCGTTAAATAACAAAAAGGTCTTGGATGCTTCTAGTTGATTAGAGTAACTCAGAACAAAGTTTTCAGTAAACACAAGTAACAGACCTTTTGCATTATTCCGATAAAACTTATGAACATTGTCTTTTCTTAAGGTAAATAAGGTCCCTTTCTTAAAATTATGATCTTTGAAGTTTATGTTGTAATCGCCACTATTATGAGTACACAAAAAGATACCATAAAATGATACTTTATGGAATTCAAATTGACTATGATCTGAAGGCTTTTTCTTAAGCAGATCTTGATAATTTATGCATTCAAATTGGAAGCCGCTAGAGCTATTGCTCACAAAGTTTATCTCCTTGAATTGCTCTTTCATTACCTGCTATATGGTGTGTAGGTTAAAGAATAAAACTACATAGAAAAAACTCTATTATAGTAAACTACAGTAATGGAGGTTTGTGGTTTAACTATTAGTGTAGTTTATGAAGACGATATGCAATCACAATAATGTTAACGCTTCTTATACATTCCCAACCCATTGTTAATTTCTAACGGGATTATCATTTGGCGATGCCTCCAATTTTCTAGCATTGAAAACAGAAATGGAGGCAGGTGCTTCTTGTACCTTTTCTCGTCTTCTGGAGGCAGAAACAACTACTTCTTGTCCAATGAATGCACTTGATTCTAGAGCAACTCGCAAATTGGATTGATTGTCTGTAATTTGAATCGTCTGTGTACTATAACCAGTGTAAGAAATTTCTAATGTCCAAGGTAGCGGCTCAGCACTGGTGATTAAAAAATCGCCATCTAAGTCGGTGCTGGTACCTATAGCCGTACCTTCAATAATAATATTTGCCCCGATAAGTGGGTCGCCTAATTCTGAGTCTGTGATAATACCGCTGAGAGTCGTTTGTGCACATACAGAAATAGTGGCACAAAATGCTATTGCTAAAATGAGTAATCGTTTTGTCATTCTGATGAGTTTTGATTAAAATATAATTGTGTATTTATCATGTACTTATTGGTTTTAAATTGATAGAAAGTGAGAATAGGTATGGAGATATTTTGAAAAATAAATACCCTAATCTCTAAAAGTTTCGATACTTAACTCAGCTAAAATATTCGGTGAATGGGTACCTCATTTATTTAGATCAATATTCTAGCTCACCTACTTTTCAATGACTTCAAGAAAAAATATATGAGGTGTCACACTTGTGAATATTCCCAACCCATTGTTAATATTACTTGGAGGCTCTTGTATCGATAGCGTAGAGCTACCTAATGTTTCATATAAAGCTGCGTACTCAGCATTAAGGCGATATACTATGATCTTATAGGTACCATATAGCCGTAACTCTCTCATTGAGTTGATCGAGTAAGCATCTATTATTTCTGGCTCTGATCTGAAGAATTGTTCTGGTATATCTTCCACATTGATCCTTTCCTTAAATATTTCATTGACATAGTCTTGGTTATCTTCTATGTGTTCTACGATTACGAAATAGTAATCCGATGATAAGTTTGACCAAGTTATATCTACTATTTCATTGCTGGTAGAAAAATTTGGGAAGCCGCCATCGTAGAAGATCCTTTCTAGCTCAACGGTTTTTTGAGAAAGCATTATATCTACTTCTGGGTTTACGTATGTTTCTGCTGATATGATTTTTTCATCGTGTTCAAACTCTATTTTATAAGTCCTATCAGTTTTTGCAATGTGATCAAGATTACGATAATATCCTCCGCCTATACTTTCGAGTTGGATATCTTCAGATCCATCATTGATGGTGATCGAGAGTCCATCCACCACCTGTAATATAGGTTCTTCTACTATGGAGAATGATTTTGTCACCTTGATAGAATCAATAGGTTGGTTTGCATAGAGATAAGCGGTTACAACCAGCGTGTCAGCATCCAGATTACTTACACTAATTTCTTCTTCACAAGAGAATAATAAAGCAACGAGGAACAAATAGGATATTTTTTTCATCATAATAAATTTTGGATTTTGAAGTGAGAAGTGAAGACTATCCTTAAATCACTTCTTTATCTAAGACTCCAACTAAAAAACAAGCTGGGTGTGAATCCTAATAGAGATACATCGGTTTCTAATAACTGTCCTTCAATGACATCATACGATTTGTACCATGTATTATTTCTACCATAAAAATTGAATATCGATGCACCAATTTTGGCTTTACTTTCATTGATGTTGAAATTATAGTTTGCAGAAATATCCAATCTATGATAAGATGGATATCTGAGGACATTCTTTTCGCTTACTTGGAAATATGGTTCAGTGTTATTATCTAACAAAGGAATCTCATAGTAACCAAATGGAGCAGTATATGGACGACCTTTCGCATAGATGAATGTAGAAGATATATCAAACTGTTTTAGTCGATATGAGGCAACTGCTTTGAATTCGTGTCTTGAATCTTGGCTAGCAAAGAAAGTATTCTCTCCAAAGTCGGGAAAATCATACTCGACTTTGCTCCATGTATATCCTAACCAACCTGAGAAATTCCCATACTTTTTTTGCAACAGAAATTCTGCTCCTTTGGCAATCCCCGTCCCTGTAAAAAACTGCTCACTAAGGTCTAGTGATCGATTCGGGCCAAAGCCTGATGAAGTAAACCTAGTTGTATATTCTGAAAGTCCTTCATAATTTTTGTAAAAGAGTTCTACATCAAATAGATAGTTTTTATAATCGTATGAAGCACCTAGAATATAATGAGTTGCTTTAGAAGTAGGAATCAATTCATCATCGGCTAAGATCCAAAAATCCCTACTTCCTTGTTGGATATCTTCTCTGATCACCCGTGTTGCAAATTGATTGTACTGCCCATATGCACCCTTGAGTTTGAAGGCTTCATTAAATAGATATGTGAATGATGCCCTTGGTTCCAAATAGTTTTTATCGGTAAGACTATAATTGTTTAATCGAATACCTCCACTTAATATTAGTCTATCCTTTAGTGTGATTCGATCTTGTACATAAATTGAAGAGGTAGTAGCGACATTACTTCGATCGATCAAACTGATAGTGTCGTTTTGCGTATAATTATACTTGATATCGTTCTGTATCACGTGCACTCCAAATTCAAGTTTATTGTTTTGCGAGATCTCAAACTCATTGTCCAGCTTAAATGAAATATCCTTTAGATCATTTTCTTCAAAACTGCCTGAAGAAGTAACAATAGTTGAGTCTGATCTAGTTGTAGTATTTTCATTTAATTGATCTCTTACACTAAAGTAGTTGGAGTAGGAGGCTACAGCATTGGAATAAAATCGATCAGACCATTTTCTAGACCATTTAAAACTCGCTCCTACATTACCCCAGTTGCTGACATCTTTATTATTATTAGCAAATGTAAAGTCTGGATTACTACCTCCACCAAAGAGTTCTGCAAAACGACCACCACCGAAAGAATTGCTGTCGATTATTCTAGAATTGTCTAGATCATCTTCTCCATTGTAAAGACTAAATGTGATCTTATCCTTGATAGAAGGTCTATATGTCACCTTTGCATTGAGGTCATAGAAGTAAGATGTAGGTTGGACCTGTATTTGTCCAAAACCATCAAAGCCTCCAAAGCCTCCAGATGCTGGTTCATTGGCATCTTCCGTTGACCCAGTAAATGAATCAAAAAGTTTGTTGTATAAAAAACTTTGATAGGACCTTCTTCCTGTTACTATAAATGATCCTTTGCCATCAGCAAATGGAGATTCAATGAATCCATTGACACTAAGAAAACTCAGATTAAAACCTGCGTTGAATTGTTCAGAGTTACCATCCTTAGCCGTAATGTCAACTACGCTAGACAGTCGACCTCCAAATTTTGGTTCGAAGCCACCTTTGTATAGTTGGATATCCTTAATCGCGATACTATTAAACGCACTAAAAAAACCATATAAATGATCCACGTGATATACGGTAAATCCATCGAGGATCATAAGATTTTGGTCAGGTACCTCCTCTGACATAAAGGCCAGCTGAGCTTTCATTGGACCCACTTATACCTGGAAGAAGTTGTAACGATCTGAAAATATCTTTTTCGCCAGTACTAGGCAGGATGCTTGCGATCTCAGGTGTCATACCTATTCTACTGATTCCACTTTGTTTGAGGATCTGTTCTTTTTTCTGCGCAGTTACCGTGATTTCATCTATCAAGGTGCCTCCCGAACTGAGGTATATTTCTAGATTGGATAAGTCAATGCTTGGTAACAGTCTTACTTCCTTTGTTAGGTAACCAATGTAGGAGAGCTCAATAATGGAAGTATCCGATGGAATATCTTGAAGGGTGAAAAGACCATCTAAGTTTGTTGTAGTCCCATGCGTTGTTCCTGCAACTATTACGTTTGCGAATGGTAAGGATTCTCCCGTATCTTCGTCTTTAAGAATTCCACTTATCGTTATGCCGTATGAAATTTCTTCTGAGACATATTCATTGAGTTTTTTTCCTTCAGGTACAAAGAGGCTTATTTTTTTATCTCCTTCTGTTGTGAAGTTAACAGATGTATTTGATAATATTTTTTCGAAGGCAATATCAAGTGGTTCATTTTCTACGGAATCGTAAATTTTAATACCACTGACGTCTGCTTTATTATAATCTATCTCTAGACCATAATTAAATCCCCAAATACTTATGACTTTCTCAAGACTAGTACCTTCAAAGGTGTTGCTTATCTTAATAAATTCTATTGCCTCAGATCTTGGAAGAATTTCAATTACATTATTTTCTCTTTCTTTCCAAGCTAGATCCGTATGCTCTAAAGCTTTATTTAATGCTTTTTTTAAGGGGATAAGTTGTTCATCACCATCAATTTCTATTGAAGCTATTTCATCATACTTATACTTTAATTTTAATTTGCTCCATCCTTCCCATTTATTTAAAGCTTCTTCTAAAGGTGCGTTATCAAACTTATTTGGTACATGACAATTCATATCAAATTGACAAAGTCCAATTGTTTTAATAGAGAATAGAATAATTATTATTAGTAGATATTTTGGCTTACTCAACATATAGAATCATTTGATTTACAAACAAGCATTAATAGATGCTTGATCTTTTCGTTCACATAACTAATCAAATGAACGCCACGAAATTTGCTTTGTACTCTTCTGAAATTGAGTGTATCGACGAATCAATAAATTGTCTCGATGAAATAGAATTGAGGCAGTGTTGCTTTTTCTAAATTAGATATTGGATATAATTTATTTTGTACATTCCGAAATATCGAAGTGAATTATTAATTATGTTTTTATATCACTTCAAAATCTTAGAATTTGAGGAAGCATTCAAATATTAAATTGCAATTAGTAGTATGGATCAGCATATGGTTGATGATCATTTTTGCTGGTAATGTAGCAGAACAATCATTTTCCTTTTACTTCATTTCTCTGATTAGAATTTTGAAATTAGCGATGTTCTTTATTGTCGCTTATTTTTGGCTACTCCCTTTTTATTTTAGAGGTCAAAGAAGAAAATTCCTTTACCATTCATTAATTATATTTCCTTGTCTAGTAGCTTTTTCAGTAATCGTAGAATACTATGTTTGTTTTCCTTTAGATGATCTAAGACGTTCACTAAGACAAGACTTGCTGTCTAGATCGGTATCGCCTTTACTAATATTCACGGTACCTCAACTTATAATTGGAATTACAATGTTTGGAGTTGCTGCAGCAGTCAAGAGTTTTTCAGCAATCGAAAGCAAGAATCAGGCAGTGCAAGAAGCTAATAAAAGAAAGCTAGAAGCAGAAATAGCTTTACTTAAATCTCAGATCAATCCACATTTTTTGCTTAACACTTTGAATAATATTTATACTTTATCTCTGACCAATAAAGGCACTGAATCTAATACAATTCTCAAATTATCAGAGATGATGAAGTATATCCTTAATGAATGTACACAAGATACCGTCTCCTTGCAAAGTGATATATCTTTCCTGGAAAATTACTTAAGCTTACAAAGGTTACGACTAGCACCAAACGTAGGTCTAACGATTCGGTTACCTAATAATGTTCCTTCAGACCTTTTTATTGAACCTATGGTTTTAATTTCATTCATTGAAAATCCTTTTAAACACGGCATAACGACAGCAAAGGAATGTGACATAGAAATATCAATTAGATTAGAAGGCAATAGACTTAATTTATTGGTGAAGAATGATATTGTAGGAAGAGATACTAAACCAACTGACTACTCAGGAATGGGCTTAGCAAACACCCAAAAGAGGTTAGAGCATACATATCCATCTTCTCATTCACTTATCATTGATAGCACTAATGATTCTTATCAAGTAAATCTCACAATAGACTTATAATGAGCTATACTATTATTGCAATAGATGATGAACCTTTGGCTCTGTTACTAGTAGAAACTTATCTCAAAAAACTAGAAGGATGGAATCTACTTGGTCTATTTAGCAATTGCGATAAAGCCTTACAATTTGTAGAGTCTAATAAGGTAGATGTAATTCTTTCTGATATTAATATGCCAGATATGACTGGCTTAGAATTGGTAGCATCCATAAAACCAAATAGTTCGTCTATCATTTTTATTACTGCTCATAAGCAATATGCTGTTGAGAGTTATAATTTAGATGTAATTGATTATTTAGTGAAGCCAGTCTCCTTTGAAAGGTTTGAACAAGCGCTGAATAAAGCAATTAATTGGGTTATGATAAGAGATGGTTTAGATGCTTCTAAGCAACCTATCAAAGACGAATACCTATTCGTTTATTTTGAATATCAGCTCATTAAAATAAAAGTGGAGGATATTACTTTTGTCCAAAGTATGGGGGACTACCTAAAGATCAATATCGATTCTGATACTAAAGCAGTGTTAACACTAGGGCGTCTAAAGAATATAACTACTAAGCTAGCAGACAAAGGTTTTATTAGAATACATAGATCTTATTTGATCAATAGTAAAAAGATCATAAAATTTCAAAAACTAAAAATTCAAGTAGGTGTAGAATGGTTGCCAGTGAGTAAGACCTATCAAAAAGATCTTGAAAATATGTTTAAGGAATAATGAAATTGTCTATGATGAAATACACCCTACTTTAAGTTTGCTTCAGAGAATTCTACGCTAGCAATGACCTTAGATGGGGAGATGTTTAAAGCGATCAGTCAGGCTATTTGACTTTGTTAAGTATTAGGCGACGCATGTATGAGGAGCATAGATAGGAATGAATTCCTTCAAAAGTTTTGATCTGCTATCTCACGCTAAATCCATGACAAAATTAGATTGCAAAATATACCGGAATATGGTACCTTATGATTCAAATTAATTTTTATGGCAAAGAATACATCAATTATTTTGGGAGATTATTTCGATAAATTCGTTCGAAGTGAAATTAAATCTGGTAGATACTCATCCGCCAGCGAAGTATTAAGAAGTGGGTTGAGATTGCTTGAAATTGAAAAAGATAAAATCAAAGCAATTAATAAGGCGTTAACAGTAGGAGAGGAAAGTGGAAAACCAAAAGAGTTTAATAATGAAAAATTCAAAATGAGGATGCGAAGGAAATTCAATCTTGATGCTTAAATTATTATTAACACCAAAAGCAGAAATTGACTTAACTGAAATCTATGAATATACATTTAATACTTGGGGACTGAACCAAGCTGAAAAGTATCAAGACGAATTATTTGATTCCATGACTGATATTTTAAGTAATCCTCAAATAGGTTCACTTTATTACCACAAAGAAGGAAATTACAGAAAATTAAATAAAAATCGTCACCTTATTTTCTATAGGATATCTGAAAAGGGATGTTTAGTAATTCGAATTTTACATGAAAGAATGGACTTGAAAACTAATTTTAGTAATACTTAGACTGACTTAAGAATAACAAATCTTCAGCCTGTTTTTTGATCCTATGTTCTATAGCTTCTTTTGTGAATTGGTTTAAGTCTATACTACCTTAAGTGCTTGTTCATAAGCTTTAGAATGTAATGGTTATTAACTCACTTGTAAATCAAAAAATCTTCTCAACCACCATTTTCTTTATACCACGCTTACATCTGCGGCTTCACCAGATACTTCTTGCCACTACCAGCCTTAACATATTCTAAAATATGATCTGGCTCGCACATTTCGTCTAGAGATATTGATTTATGAAAGTCACTTTTGAAAGTAGTGTCAATTTCATCGGCAACTCTTTTTTGCATGGCCTTAAATCCTTCCATACCTAACTTCTGGATAATAGGAGTTACTAACCAGCCGCTTATGCTCCAATACAAACCAAATGATCTATTGAATGTAGTTGGCGCTTGGTTCAGACTGCCGTAGATGTAGACTTGCTTAAGTGTTGTGGTGCCATACACGCTGTAGTTATCCACTTTACTGGCTAGTGATTTTTCCATGGCTTCTAATATCTGTCCTGCCATATCTCCTCCACCTATGCATTCGAATGCCAAGGTAGCTTCTGTCTCACTGATCGCATCTATAAGTTGACTTTTAAAATTGTCATCACTAGAGTTTAGCACATATTGCCCACCTATTGATTTTAAAAGCTCTACTTGTTCTTGTCTTCTTACTATATTGATAAGAGGTATACCATCTGCCTTACAAACTTTGAGAAGCATTTGGCCTAGATTAGATGCTGCAGCAGTGTTAATGATCGCTTTATGATTTTCCATTTTCATTGTTGCAACCATACCTAGTGCTGTATACGGATTTACACAGCTCGCAGCAGCTTGATCTGGAGTAGTCCCTTCATTCATGACCATACAGGATAGGCCTGGTACACATCGATATTGGGAAAAACAGTTAGCTCCAAATAATGAAACCACCTTGCCCATAAGATGTTGCATATCACTTCCAGCACTTACTACGATCCCAGATCCTTCGTTACCACTTGGCAGCGCTTTGTCCCATCTTCCTTTCATATGATCTACTATGGCAGATGTATATTTTATAATCTTTGGGTTAGCTGTTGTGCCTATAAGATCAGTGGTAATCATATTTGATAATCCAAAGAGCACACCTACATCTGATGGGTTTATAGGTGCAGCATGTATTTCTACTATAACTTCGTGAGCTGCAGGTTCTGGCATCGGAGTATCTATTACTTCAAGTGTTAATGTGCCTTCTTTGCTTAGTGTTGATCTTATTTCTCTATTCATATCCTGTTACGTTTTATATTTTTCAGTAACAAATGTACGGGATGCCTAACCAAAAAGTATTGCAGATTAGTTTAATTATGCATTTCAACCAGCAACCAATATTTACACATTTAGCAATGCTGGAATCTGAGTCTTTACTTTAGGAAATAGTTTTTTGCCTTTGGCAGTCAAGTATGGATAGTGTAATTCCCAGATTGCAGTCATTACTTGTTCCATACTTAGTTTCTTCTCACCCAACACTTCACGTTCTATTAACCAGGAGTTGAGGATAGCCCAAATATTTTTAGCGAAGTAATAATAGTGATCTGTGTGAGGCTCAGGTATTATATAACCTTTATCAACAGCTAAGTGCATACCATTCTTGGTAAATTCCAACACTTGCTTCATTTGTTTTTCGAATATCGTTTCTGCTTTAGGAACTAAGTTTTTTATCTCTAAAATGTCTCGATAGAAGAATCTATGTCCTATCTGAAAGTTTAAATAGTTTTTTGTGATAGAGGTATAATCATCTTGTTGAAATAAATTCACATTTAAGCTTCTCATTTCCTCATGAGCATCTTGCATGTAACTCAATACAGCTACCATTAGATCCTTCTTAGTCTTGTAGTGGTAGGATAGATTACCAGCGCTAATACCAGCACCTGCAGCAATGTCTTGCAATCGCACATTACCCACTCCAAGTTGATTAAATAGCGACACGGCATTCGCAAGAATCTTAAGCTGAGTTTTTTTCATTGAGTTTTTAATTCTTGATAAAAGTAAAAATAAAATAAGGAAGGATACCTGTAATTAGGTTTTAATTCCTAAATTAGGTTATAATTCCTAATTATTGAGACAACTAACTTTTGTTTAGCATAAAAAATCTGAGAAAATGAGTTTCCTAAAGAAAGTAAAGAAAGCAGCAGGTTCCGTAGTACCTTCTCCGATCGTCATAGATTTTGAAAAAGGAGGTGGAAGACATATCCAGGAAGTAGCGCCTTATCCTGAGGAAGTTTTTTGGGATGAGTCTGTCACTGTACACAAATCCTCAAACGGAGTAGAATATGTAAGAACCCCTGATGAGCAATTTGAGAATTTGTCAGGCTACGATTTCGCACCTAACTATGTAGAGATAGATGGACTGAGAATGCATTATCTAGATGAAGGCCCAAAGGATGGGCAGGTGATCCTCATGTTGCATGGGCAGCCAGTGTGGTCATATCTATATCGTAAAATGATAAAAGACTTGGTGCCGAAAGGATACCGTTGCATAGCACCAGATATGATCGGGATGGGTAGATCTGATAAGCCGATCAAAGAAAAATTCCATACTTATGATAAGCATTGCGAAATGATATTAGCATTCATTCATCAAATGGAATTAAATAATATCACGGCTTTCATCCAGGACTGGGGGAGTGTCATTGGGACTAGACTTGTCGGAGAAAATCCAGATCTGTTCGCAAGAGTTATTTTGGCTAACGGTGATCTGCCATTAGCAACAGAAGAAACAAATCCGCTTTATATTCCTAACCCGTTAGTGGTAGAACCCAAACTAAGTTCATTTAAAGACATTATTAAGTATTGGTTGAAAGGGCTTCCATATTCTTTTCAGGCTTGGGTGCTTTATTGTTTGCAACATACGAAGCCATTTATTGGAGATGTCATGCAGAAATCAACGGTTATTACTTTGAGTGATGAAGAGCTAGCTGCTTATGAAGCTCCGTTTCCTTCATTCATATACATGGCTGGCCCGCGTACCTTGCCTTCTATGAATGTCGGAATTGTAGGACAGCAATTACCAGCCTGGGAAAGCCTCAAGAAATTCGAGAAGCCATTTATCTCTTTCATTGGTTTAAAAGATACCTTACTTGGTCTACCAAGAATTCAGGAAAAATGGATTTCTAAAGTACCTGGGGCTAAAGGTCAAGATCACGAACAATTTGAAAATGCTAATCACTTTATACAGGATGATCTTGGAGAGGTGATGGCTGACCGCACGCATAAGTTTATTGTAAAAAACCCCTTGTAAAGTACAAGCGCAAGACTCAAGTTCAAATAAAGTTCAAATAAAGTTCAAGTGTCAAGCGCAAGTATCAAGTTCAAATGCTAAACTCAAACGCCAAATACGATTTCACTAATTAAATTGAAGTTTAAAAATGGGAAACAAGATAAAGTTCAAGCGCAAGTGTCAAGTTCAAATGCCAAACTCAAATGCCAAACTCAAATGCCAAACTCAAATGCCAAATACGATTTCACAAATTAAATTCGAGTTCAATAGTAGGAAACACGATAAAATTATAATACAGTATAACTGTCAATAGATGAACCTAAGGAATAATATTATACAGAATCTAAACTTGAACTTGTTCTTGAAACTTGAACTTGAACTTGACCAAACATGAACAAACTAGTAAAGAGCTCATTAATTGGACTCGGGATCATCGGACTGCTTGCCATATGCGGAGCAATATGGTTTTCACAAAACTGGCACAGGATGCCAGGGATCATAGCAAGCATCAAAAACCCAACAGGCCCAAACCAAGCTATCGAGTGGCAAGATGGCCCAACAACCAGGACATCAGATAAACCCAACGTCATAGTCATCCTTGTAGATGATATGGGTTTCAATGAAGTAAGTAGCTATGGAGGAGGAATGGGCAATGGTCAATTCAAAACACCAAACATAGATCAGCTTGCAGCCGATGGCGCATTATGCACTAATGGCTATGCTACGACAGCTGTATGTTCGCCATCTAGAGCGTCTCTGTTGACGGGGAGGTTTTCTACGCGATTTGGTTTTGAGTATACGCCAGCTAAGGGCATGGGGAAGTTCATCGCAAGTATGAATGAAGGTAGTGATCCACCCACAATTTTTGACCAAGATGTGGAAGATGTGCTCCCAGCGATAGAGAACATGGGACTACCGACATCAGAAATAACTATTGCCGAAATGCTAAAGCCACAAGGTTATCATAGCACTCATATCGGTAAATGGCACCTAGGAGGCAGTAAGGAATTCATGCCTACTAATCATGGTTTTGACGAAAGTCTTTGGATAGAAACTGGCAGTTTATTTCTACCAGAAGATGATCCTGATGTAGTAAATGCCAAATTAACCTTCGATCCCATCGATAGATTCTTATGGGCGAACTTACCTTATGCAGTTCAGTTTAATGACAGTGGTCGGTTTAATCCTGATGGACATCTCACCGATTACTTTACCAATGAAGCAGTCAAAGTAATTGAGAAAAATAAAAACCAACCCTTCTTTTTGTATATGGCTTATTGGGCGGTACACACTCCCTTGCAAGCACTCAAATCAGACTATGATCAATTGTCTTATATAGAAGACCATTCAGAGAGAGTACAGGCTGCTATGGTGATGACCGTCGATAGAGGAGTTGGTAAGATAAGACAAGCATTAAAAGACAATGGCATAGATGATAACACCATAATAATTTTCACTTGCGATAATGGGGCTCCAGGTTATATAGGGATGCCTGATCTTAATGAGCCGTACAGAGGATGGAAGCTGTCACTTTTTGAAGGAGGCATTCACGTTCCTTTTATAGTTAACTATCCTGATACTATTCCTGCAGGGCAAGTTTACGATGGACGTATATCTAATGTTGATATTTTCTCTACCGTAGCCAACTTAGCAGGAGCTTCTTTACCGACAAACCGACAAATGGATGGTACGAATATGTTGCCTTATTTGTCAGGCTCAATAGCTGGCAGTCCTGATCGCCCTCTATTTACAAAAAATGGGACTTGCTCTCAGGTTATAAAAGATGATTGGAAATTGATATGGGATCAACAACAGAAAAAGAAGTGGCTCTTCGATCTTAAAAGTGATCCGACAGAACAAAATAACTTAATTGACCGATCACCAGATAAATCCAGGTTGTTGACTGAGCTGTTAGCAAAATTCATATCAGAACAAGCCGAACCCCTCTGGGAAGGATCTTCAAAATCACCTATCCAGATAGATAAACATTTGAATCAAACCCATACTAAGAATGATGAATATGCTTATTGGCAGAACTAAGTCAAGTGCAAGAGCAAGTTTCAAGTTCAAGTTTAAAAAGAAAAAACAAGAGCAAGTTCAAGTGTCAAGTTCAAACTCAAAAAGAAAAAGAAAAGACAAGTACAAGTTCAAGTGTCAAGTTCAAACTCAAAAAGAAAAAGAAAAAGTGAGGACAAGTTCAAGTGACAATTTAAAGTTCAAAATGAAAAACAAATAGATGGCTGATAAGAAATTTGATATAGAAGATCGATTGGTGGACTTTGCTGCTAATATAGTTTTTCTGTGTAAAGACTTGCCGAAGGACATGACTGGAGACTATTATGGAAATCAATTGTTGAGATCAGCAGGGAGTTCCGCATTGAATTTTGGAGAAGCACAAGGCACAAATACATCGAAGGATAATATTCATAAACTCTCAATCACCTTAAAAGAACTAAAGGAGTCCCGCGTGAACCTAAGAATTCTTGATAAGGTGAAATATGGAGAAAGTAAAAACCGTGAACATCTTTTGGACGAAGTAGAACAGCTAATAAAAATCATAGCAACAATAATAAAAAACAAAAAAGCATAAATCGAAGAATGACAAACGCAATAGAATTTGAACCGAACTCTAAAAACTTGAACTTGATTCTTGCGCTTGAACTTGTAACACTTGAACTTGATACTTGCACTTGACACTTGAATTTAAAACATGACCATCCCAATCATCATATGGACAACCGCTTTTCTAATCTACGCCATCTTCTGGCTATGGTATGTCGGAATAAGAAAACCACTTTCGAAAACTGAGATAGATAAGTATCTGAATAAACTAAGTGAATACGGAAATGATAGCGCCCAAGGCGTATCAGATGTAAGAGCGTTTTTAGAAAATGATACGGGTAAGAGTTTTGTAATGGTCAATAGTATATTACTTAAAGAAAAACCTGATCAGGTAGAAGGAGTCAAAGAAGGAGATACTTCACTAAAGACATTGGTCGCTTATCATAAACCATTTATGAAGATGATGTTTAAGAAGGGAGGGATAGGAATATTTCAAGGGAGAGTAGCGGGTAGGTCAGTTGATGTGATAGGGGTCGACAATGCGGAGGAGTGGAAAATATCAGCTATTAATCGATTCAGAAGCCGAAGGGACTTTATGGATATTATCACTCATCCTACTTTCCACGAAAAGCATGATCTTAAGTTTGCAGCATTGAGTAAGAGTATTGCTTATCCTGTGGATCCGTGGTTTCAGTTAGGAGGCTTGGCAGCGATTGTGCCGCTAGTCATTGCACTCATAGCAGCACTGGTACATATTCTACTAACATAACAACTTTCAAAATGGTCAACAAAATTTTACCACCAGTAATAGATGATAATTATAAAGGCAACAAGATCGCTTTGTGGTTTTTTTACTTGATAACAGTTGTGACAGTAGTTAGAAGTTGCATTCATATTTTCAAAGATGATGGAGGGGCGCAAAGTATTGCCACAATTCCATTAGATAGCTATACTGATGCAGGTGCAGCAACTGTGATCTTGATATTTGCTTATTGGGGATTGAGTCAGTTGATGTTTGGATTGTTTCAAAGTGTGGTTGCTCTGAAATATAAAAGTCTGATACCGTTAATGTACTTGTTTTTGATATTCGAATATGCCTGTAGATTCGGAATCTCATTATTTAAGACTATAGAAACTACAGGGCAAGCACCTGGCGGAGTAGCTAACTATGTTGCACCAATATTATTTTTGGTAATGTTCCTTTTGTCTCTTCGGGAAGTTCAAGATCAAGTATAAATTTAAAATGAAGAATAAAGTTCAAGTTCAAGTATCAAGTTCAAGTTCAAGTTCAAGTTCAAGATTCAAATTCAATCTCAAATGGAAGAAAAAAGCAAGTATACAGTTCAACTCAAATAAAACGAATATCCATGCAATTGATTTAAGTTTAAATTGAAATAGAAAAAAATATAAATGGCTGAAAAGAAGTTTGATATCGAAGATCGGTTGGTGGATTTTGCTGCTAACATCGTATTCCTTTGTAAGGACTTACCGAAGGACATGACAGGAGAATATTATGGAAATCAGCTTCTTAGATCTGCAGGAAGTTCCGCATTGAATTTTGGTGAGGCCCAAGGAACTAATACAACAAAAGATAATATTCATAAACTCTCAATCACCTTAAAAGAACTAAAAGAATCTCGTGTCAACTTAAGAATCCTAGATAAAGTGAAGTACGGTGAAAGCAAGAACCGTGAACACCTTTTAGATGAAGTAGAACAACTAATAAAAATTATAGCCACAATAATAAAAAACAAGAAATCATGAATTTAACCCACTACATAAACTTCAACTTGTTTGAATTGTAGCCATGCCGAAAGGCAGGCTCATTTGAATTTTTATTTGAAATTTTAAAGAACCCAAGAGTAAGTCGATTAAATCGATAGCAACCTAAAAGCAGTATTTAGTTTGAACTTGATACTTGCACTTGAAACTTGAACTTGATTAAACTTAAACCATGAAAAAATTCATAATAATCTCCGCAATCATAGAGCTCCTAGCAGGAACCATAATGTTTTTCGCACCTCAGCTAGTACCCGACTTTGCTCAAGGACCAACAAGTCATATGGCCATGGCAAGAATGTATGGCGCAGCAGCTTTGGGGTTAGCCATATTTGCTTTTTATACCTGGAGGAATTTTGAAACCCCAGAATTGGTTAGAGCATTCTTGGCTGCTTTTTTAGTATTTAATCTTGGAGCCTTTATCGGATTGCTATCTAGTTTCTTAGCAGGTGTGTTTGCTAATCCAGGAGGTGCAATTTTGCATTTGGTATTGGGAATTTTCTCTGCTTACTTTTTAGTGAAGAATAATTTGGGACATCTATCAAAAGGAAAAAAGATACTGGCTGGTGTGGGAATAGGATTGGCTACTATCATAACGTTAGTTTCTCTGTTGCCGAATATATTACAGCAAGCTGGTCTGCACCCTAAGTATAGTGATGGTAAGACATACGATCTTAAAGGGAAAAAAGCACTGATTATAACAACAAGTCATGGCATATTGAATGCCGCAGGAGAAACCACTGGAAAGGAGACAGGAGTTTTTGGTTCGGAGATGACCGTGCCTTACTACGAGTTTCAAGATGCTGGAATGGAGGTCGATGTGGCTAGTATCAAAGGTGGGGAGATACCTGTTGATCCACAGTCATTTACATTTTTCATCAAATCTGAATCGGATGAGCGCTATCTGCAAGATGAAGCATTCCAAGATAAAGTGGCTAACTCTTTGAAAATAGACGATATAGATTTTACAAAGTATGAGGCGATCTGGTTAGCAGGAGGATGGGGAGCTGCATATGATCTAGGACAATCACAAGTATTGGGTAAAAAGATATCAGAAGCATACTATGCGCAGACGCCTACGATCGGTAGTGTATGTCATGGGGCATTGGGACTGATACAAGCTAAAGATACCTTAGGTAATTATCTGATCACTGGTCGGACAATGACTGGTGTCACCGATAAGCAAATAAAGGATCTAGGTATCACCTTGACACCACTACATCCTGAAACTGAATTACGCAAGAAAGGGGTAAACTTTAAGAGTAATACTGGTAATATTGATATGCTCGAGACGATTACTGTCGTAGATGAAGAAGGAAGATTCATAACTGGTCAAAATCAAAACTCAGGTCACGAGACGGCTCAAAAGATGATGGCCATAATGTTGGAGAAATCGAAGAGAAAAGTATTAGATTGATTGATGATTGAAAAAAAAGTGAGGTGCGAGGTGCGAGGTGCCAGGGGACAGGTGAGAGAACAGAAGACAGAAGTCAGAAGACAGAACACAAAAAATAGAAGATAGAGTCGAGCTAAGAGATTATTATTGTTGCCAAACGCATGCGCTCTATTCTTTTTCAAGTGGAGAGAGATTACAGAGTGACAGAGAAGACTTTCTCTGAGTATAAACTTGAAAAGAACCAGCCATGCCGATAGGCAGGCTTTGAAACTTGAACCAGCCTAGTCGGCGGGCAGGCTTGCACTCGAAAAGAACCAGCCATACCCATGAGGCAGGCTTAAATTTTAATTGTTACGTTTATAAAAAAATTGAATAGCACAAGAGTAAGTCAATTAAATCGACAGCTACATTTTAGCAATCGGCCTTTGAACTTGAACTTGAAACTTGAACTTAAATAAGCCTTTGAAAACACTACTAACCTTCATTACACTAATTATAATAGGACAAACGAACCTCTGGTCTCAAGAAACAGTAGAAACCAAACCCAACATAGTCCTAATCCTAGTAGACGACGCAGCACTAATGGACTTCGGAATCTATGGTGGAGAAGCAGAGACACCTCACATCGATGCATTAGGAAAGCGAGGCACATTGTTTACTCATTATAGAGCTACGTTGATGTGTGCTCCATCTAGGTCAATGCTGATGACGGGCTTTGATAGCCACCTGACAGGAGTTCCCAATCTACCTATTTTTACGCCTCCAGAGCTATCCAAGCAACCAGGCTATGAAGGCATCCTCAATAATAAAGTAGAGACCGTTGCAACGAGATTAAAAAGACAAGGCTATCGCACCTATGTTACAGGCAAGTGGCACTTAGGACATACGGAGGAAACGCTACCCAGCAAGCGAGGCTTTGATCGCACCTATATCCTAGATGCTTCTGGGGCTGATAACTACGAACACAAACCATACTTACCTACACAATCGGCTAAGCCTCCATGGTTTAAAGATGGAGCGTTAATTGATCTATCAGAAGATTTTTATTCCTCTAGAAATCTGGTGGACGAGATGATACACTTTATGGATGAGGAGGAGAAAAAGGAAGATCCGTTTTTTGCTTATCTCGCCTTTCAAGCTATACATATCCCTGTCCAAGCACCGCCAGAATTTACAGAAAAGTATATCGATATATATGAGAAAGGATGGGATGCGATCAAGCATAGGAGGTTTGATAGAGCAAAGGAATTGGGATTGATCCCTGAATCAGTAGAAATGGGAAAGATGCCAGAGGGGTTGAAAAACTGGGATGATCTAGATGATGAGCAAAAGAAACTTAATGCAAAGGCAATGGCCGTAAATGCTGGGATGCTTGATGCAATGGATCACCACATAGGCAGGTATGTAGATTACCTCAAAGCAAATGGAAAGTATGACAATACGATATTCATAATTACATCTGATAACGGACCTGAAGCAAGCAGTGTAGGAGACGTGAAATCTATGCAACTGTGGATGAAATATGTTGGGTGTCACAGAGAATATGAAACACTAGGAGAGAAAGGGTCAATGAATTATATCGGTCCAGAGTTTGCAAGTGCAGCGGCGGGCCCAAGTTCATTTTTTAAATTCTATGCAGGGGAAGGTGGCGTAAGAGTACCACTAATATTTTCTGGGCCTGGAATACCTGAAGGGCAGATGCAAAATTCATTCGCCAGGGTAACAGATATCACACCCACCATCATGTCTCTGGCGGGAGTAACCAATCCCAAAGAGGTAGCTGCAGGGCCTATGACAGGTCGCAGCTTGTATCCTCTACTCAATGGAACTAAAGAGTCTGTATATGATCCTGAAGAACCCATAGGTATAGAAGCGGCAGGACATGCTATATTGTACAAAGGCGATCATAAGTTAGTGAAGAACGGTAGGCCATATGGAGATGGAGAGTGGAGGCTTTTTGATCTGTCGGTGGATCCAGGAGAGACTGTGGATCTTTCAGTGTCCTTACCTGATAAGTTTGGTGAGATGATCGCACATTATACAGACTATACTAAAGAATATGGTGTAGCCGAAATGGGAATCAACTATGAACCACTCCTAGAGATCCAAAACAAATTTATGGCTAAGCTCAAAAATGCCATGAGACCTTACCTTATAGGGTTTTTAGTTTTAGTTATTGTAATAATATTTGGGAGGAAAATAAAAAGGAGCTATGCTTAAGAAGTTAGGGTTTGGGATTGGAATACTTTTGCTTCTTGTCTTATTGATAGGGTGGGTAGTCACAAATTTTTTTCCTGAGCGGCTGGTGCCAATGATAATTAGCACACAGATCGAACGACAGCAAGCCACCATCGATGATAACAATGCCAAATTATCGGATATCGAAAAAATATTTGTTTATACCATCGGGACTGCATCACCAATGCCAGGTGAGCGTGTGCAGACGGGTACAGGAGTTATCGTGAATGGTCATTTCTTTATTTTCGATGTAGGTGATGGGGTAGTGCAGAAAGCAGAAAACATGGGACTACCGCTAAATCAGTTAGACGGAATATTCATCACACACTGGCACTCTGATCATATGATCGATCTGCCCAGTATGATCAGTCGCTCGTGGTTATTGGGTAGGACTAATGACTTACATCTGTTTGGTCCTGTAGGTACAGATACATTAAATCAAGCTATAGATCAATTCCTTCATGTAGAAAACAGACATCGTGTAGATCATCATGGCCATGAGCTAATGGATGTGTCGAAAGCAAGAGCCATTCCACATGAATTCACTTACGAGCAAGATGGTAAGACATTAGTGTATGACCAAGATGGGATCAAGATCACTGCCTTTGATGTAGACCATTCGCCTATAGAGCCAGCAGTAGGATATGCCATAGAGTACAAAGGGAAGAAGGTGGTGATAAGTGGAGATACCAAGAAAAACGATATGGTCATAGAGATGTCTAAAGATGCAGACCTGCTATTGCACGAAGTGATACTAAGCTCCCTATTAAAGGAAATGTCATCGAAACTTTCAGAAACTGGCAATGCAAGAAATGCAAAGATCATCCACGATATACAAGACTATCACACGACACCCTCAGAAGTTGCAGAAGTAGCAGCTAAGGCCAATGTCAAAAAACTAGTCTTACATCACTTCGCTCCAGCCCCCGATATAAGAGTGATCAAGAATTTGTATAAAAAAGAATTAAAAGGATTCAACGGTCCGATCGAGTTTGCAGAGGATGGGGATTTGTTTGTGGTAAAGTAGGAGTTAGGTTTTCTTATTTGTTTTTGAATGTAAGAAAGGGTTCTTAGATCAAGGTGAGAAGTAGTCTCGATCCTCCAATGTTAAGTGACAGACTGCGCCGAACAGGGGCTAATCATTCTCATCCAATGTGAATATCTTATTGACAGGCTTTTTAAATAATTCTGAGAGTTTCAAGGCGAGTATAGTTGATGGGACGTATCTATTTTTTTCAATAGAATTAATAGTTTGCCTAGAAACACCAATTTTTTTTGCTAGTTGATCTTGTGTTAAATCATTCTCTGCTCGCTCAACTTTAAGTCTATTCTGCACGGCCAAATCTTTTAAGCGTTTCAAAGAATAGTAACTGAAAACCCATTAAAATAAATATCACTTCGAATGAAGATATCTCATGAAAATTGACATTTCCGTCGCCCGTAATCTTAGTAATAAGCACATCAAAAACTAAAGCAATCAATGGAATAGATATGGTATAAATTGCTGTAATTACAAATGCTAAAACGTATGACTGATACCTTATGAGCTTATTGTATTCGTCTTCTAATTGATCTTTACTTAGTGAAGCGACAAGCATGCATAGCAGCATGAGCGTCCTTAAGACATCTTTCAAGATTAGTGTATTAATACCTATAAACTTAGAACCAAGTAAGATTATTAAAATTATAATAGCTCCAAATAACCCAATATTTTTTAGACTACTTGGAAACCTAAAGTTTAGAATTTGGTGAAGCTTTTTGTGTTCGTCCTGTAATCTAGATAGTTGTTTTGCCATTTTTATATCATTTTGTTATGAACAGTATGTTTTACATAATGTCAAATGTACTTTACATTACCTAAATTGTCAAATGATATAGTAATTATGTCAATTAGCTGATAGTTTAAGATGATTTTGAATTGACTTAAATAGAAGACTGCCCAACTGGAATGTAAGAAAGGATTCTTACATCGTGGTGCGACGTAGTCTCAATGCTGCAATGCTGTACGACAGACTAAACCAAGCGGGCTCATCCCAAGTCTATTCACTTTCAGGATGAGGACTAGAGGTTGTTAGCGGCTATAAGTTGGTCAACTTTTGCATTAAATCAAATAAACCATATACTACAAAAACTTAAAATTGAGACTCACTCCGAAGGCTCTAGGTCGCCCTATAGCAAAGTAAGAATCACCTGAAAATCCAAACTGATTGAATCCTTCTGTTCTATAAACGGTATTCCCTATATTCTTTGCCCATAGCCCAATCTCATGTTGGCTGTTTGGGATCGGATAGCTGATGCGAGCATTAAGTAGTGTGTATCCATCATCCTGGAATACAGGCTCATTATTACTTGTAAAATATCTTTGGCCAGTATATCTGATATCAGGTTGTACAATGATATGAGAACCACCAGTTGGAATTTTGATCCTTAGCATGGCATTAAATGTTAGGTCTGGTGCATTAGGAAGCGCCTTCCCCTCAAGTCTGGCATCATCAGACTCCTCTATGTTTCCATCCATTGCGTTGAGTCCCGCGCTTATCAAAAAGTTTTCATTAGCTAAATAATTAAATGAAGCTTCCACACCATCGATGATCGCATCTCCAGCATTAGTAAGTATCAAAGAAGGTAGTCCTGTAGTAGCATCTACTATCGAGAATTGTGTTTGGAAATCTTTCCAATTGTAGTGATAGTAAGCAAGGTTACCTGAGAATTTGCCATCAGCACTTTTCATTTTGAGACCTATCTCTGTAGCTAATACTTTTTCTTTAGTGAAGGGCTTTAAGCCTTCAGGATTAAGAGTAAATCCGCCTGGGAACCCACCACTCCTATATGCGCTACTATAGTTTGCATAGACCATTACATCATCTTTCAGAAAATATTCTAAGCCTATCAATCCAGATAGATCAGTATCTTCTATGGATGCCGTATTTGTAATTGCTGCTACGCCTACAAAATCACTACCACCTGTCCAATCTTTGTTTTCGCTACTGTACCTAAGACCTCCAAGAATATTGAGCTTGCCAAGTGCGTATTCTGTATGAGCAAATGCCGCTAAGGAAGAAGTCTCTTGGTCATTGGTCACATTAGCCATGGTCATTACCAAGTCGGTAGCATCTATTGATTGGAGTGCATCCACCTTATCTTTAGAATAAAAAGCACCAACAACATAACTGAGGTCGCTTTCTTGATCTGATGCTAGCCTGATCTCTTGAGATAGCGATCTTGTTTCATCTGTAAATGTCACATCTAAGAATCTGGCAGGTCCTGCATCGATATCTTGGAGTTGATTTCTATTAAAGTTTTCCATCCCTGTGATCGAGGTCAATGTAGCTCCATTACCAAGTTTGATCTCAGCTCTAAGGTTGAGGCCTAGAGCATCATTATCCAATCCTCCCACTGTTACACTATAATCACCAGTATATGGATCATCATCGTCGTCGAAGTAGCCTGCAGCATTAGTACAAGGGCCCTCAGCTACCATGCCTTGTGCAACTGGTCCGCAAGGCTCTGCTCCTGTACCTGGGTCGATTGTGCCAATATGCTGTAATGCTACTGGATCAGAATTATCTACACCGCCATGTATGTCAAAGCTGATGTCAACATTATCTGATGCATTCCAGTTTAATCTGAGTCGTCCTGATGTTCTTTTAGTGCTACCGTACGAATCATCGTCATTAAGCCTATTGGTCTGGTAGCCTCCTAACATGTTATAGGATGATATAGAACCTCTGAAGCTCAAGGTCTCGCTGATAGGTCCGCCAACAGCAGCTTCGAGATCTATGGTATTCCAACTTCCTAGATCCAACCTAGCTGTTCCGTTCATACTTTCACCATATTTTTTAGTATAAATATTAATCGCCCCAGCTGTAGAATTCCGTCCATAAAGCGTCCCTTGTGGTCCCTTGAGCACCTCTACTCTTTCTACGTCCATTAGTTGGAAACTCATCATAGTGTGATAAGGTACGATCACGTCATTTATATAGACAGCAGTACCAGGATTCTGTATAGATGTAAAATCATTGAAGCCTACGCCTCTTACCGTGTAGACTGGATTACTGTTTCCGACAGTAGGTTTACTATAAAATCCTGGGGTAAAATCTGCAAGCGATGTAGGATCTGTCAGCCCTAAAGCCTGGATATCCTTAGCATCAAAAGTGGTGATCGATAATGATGTTTTATGGGCTGCTTTGGCAGTCCTTCTTGCCGATACGATAACCTCCTTCAGTTGAGTAGCATCTGATTCAAGTCTTATCATTATATCATCAGAACTAGAAGAAAAGGACACTGTCTGATCAGAATATCCTGTATAAGAGATGAGTAAATTACCGTTGTTTCTCGGAGAACTGATCGAGAATTTCCCATCAATATCTGTAGCTGTACCACCGGATTCTCCTTCGACCTGTATGGTAGCACCTATGAGCGGTTCATTAGAGTTGCCATCTACTATAGTGCCTGATATTTCTTGGCCAAATGCATAACAGCTAATGGCGCAGAACAAAAAAGAAATAATAACTGATCTCAACATGTCAAAAGATTTAGTGGTTCAATATTACTTATCCATTAGAACCTGATGATCGTTTTGATCAACTGATCGGGTCCTGATAGGTTTGGAGTAAATCTAATGACTAACGTGAGGAGAAGAATATCTAAAAATTAATATTATGTAACGGTATTATAGTTTTTATAGGTTGATCTAATTCGTAAAACGAAAGTTTATTTGAGTATTCTCAGTAATCGTACAATGGATAACTTCGAAAGTTTTAATTTGGTTACAAATTGTAGATTATCCGATATACGACCTTATCCTTTCTTAATTTATTTTAATGGTCTCTTAGATGGTAGCTTTTCTCTTAGCAGGTAGCTACTTAGATCACTAAAATTTTAAATTATGGGAAAAATTAAGCTTGCTATATTTTGTTTGATATTGATAACTCTTTCAATTACATCATGTGTGAATAAACAAAATGAAATAGTCATGGGAATTAACAACCAAGAAATAGGAAACGGAGAGACCACGCTATTTTTTATTCATGGAAATTCATCGTCACACAAGGTCTTTAGTAAACAAATGAATAGTGGGTTAGCTGATTCTTATACTTTGCATGCTGTTGATCTACCAGGTCATGGGGACTCAGCCAACGCTGAAGAAGTAAATGTGTATAGTATGCCTGGCTATGCGTCTAAATTAGACGATTATATTAAAACCCAAGGACTTGAAAACGTAGTCTTAATAGGCTGGAGTCTAGGAGGGCATATAGCACTCGAAATGGTCTCTCGGGAAGACCATCCTTATAAGGGTGTTGTCATATTTGGGACTCCACCATTAGGAATACCTCCAGCAATGGAAGCCGCTTTTTTGCCTAATGAAGCTGTTAACATTGGATTTACACCAGAGGTAGATGAGGAAATGGCAAAGGCTTATGCGAGTTCATTCTTGAAGAAAGGGTCAGGTCTTGACCTTACTTCTTTTGCAGAAGATATATTAAAGACCGATAAGGATGCAAGGGCTAACCTAGTCCCGAGCATGTCGACTATTGGCTATGCTGATGAGGTCAAAGTGATCGCCGAGATGAAGATTCCTATCATGGTCATTCATGGTAGCCAAGAGCAATTGGTCAATAGTAGTTATATAGATTCATTAACTATGCCTACTTTATTTCAGAATAAAGTCCAGTTTATTGATGGAGCAGGCCATGCACCTCAGGTAGAGACTCCAGCGGAATTCAATAAATTGATAGCTGATTTTGCAGCTACTCTGTAAGGTTATAAACAATAAAAGGAATTGAGCTCCTTATAGAAGTACATCTAAAGTGCTATTTTAGGGTGGAAAGCAACCAGGTTTTCCCCAATTACCAACTATTATTATTATGATAAAGGAAATAGTCATACCATATACGGACCCTCAAAAAATGATGTCTGGCCTACATCATAAATATGGAATGACCTTCTCTAAAAAGTGGGGAATCTATCATAGCAATGTCCCAAGTAGTATCGGTTATGGATGGAATACGATTCTGATAAAGGATGATATACATTTCATTAGGACCAATATGAATTTCCATTCTCCAGTAAGTTTTAAAGCTATAGATCCGGTTGAGGAACTCATTGATATCAGGATTAGAATAGGAGAAGAGCAGAAGTCATCCTTTCTCAATGGAGAAAATAATTATCAATGGGGAATGCATCGCGTTAATGCAGTAAGCGTATTCATACCCAAAAAGTATTTTAAAGAGATAGATGAAGATCTACTTAGAAACAAAGTACAACGAATCAAATATGACCCTACGTTAAAACGGAATATAGATAAGTTACTAAGACTTCAGTTTGAAAATGAGAATAAGGCACTTCAGCTAGAAGGAGAACTTCTAAAATATTGTTATAACCTTTTTGAGTTTATTGAAAAGAAGGAGCAATTAGGTATAGGTGAGAAAAAACTCAATAAGATAAATCAGGTTAAGAATATCCTAGATCAGCAGTATTTCGATGCTCCCACTATCAGGCAGCTCTCTCGTATCTTTGGTATGAATATAACAGACCTTCAAAAACTCTTTAAGCAAATACATAAGAAAACAATACATCAGTATTGTATGGATCTTAAGATGGATAAAGCCATTCACCTTGTCTCACAAACCAATGAACCCATCTCGCAGATCACCGAGGAAGTAGGGTATCAAAACAGGACACACTTCAATAGATTATATAAGAAGATGATAGGCTGTACACCTCGGGAACACAGAAGACGATTGTCAATCGATAAGGGGGGTCATAGATCATCCAACAATCATTGAACTCCACTAAGAAACCATCTGAATCAGAATAAAGAGAAAGTCATACTCAATATTCAAAATAGCTACAAAGAAAAACTGGCTATTCTACAAGATAATATCGCATAACTCTTCACTCCGTTCGAGTGACGGCGACTTATCGTCATCCTCTATCTGCAAGCAGTATTCATATCTAATCCTGACATAGGTTGACGTTTTTTCACAAAGTGATATGGGAAAGAAAAAGACAGTCACCATGACTAACACGCTGACCAACCAAGGACACAATTAGGGATTTAAAGTAGCTAGTGTAGAGCAAAAAAGAAAATACATTTCTATCACTTTATCAATATTGTAATTTTTTAATTTTAATAACAACATCTGTTATTTTGCCCCTATATGGTTCTCTTGGAAAGATTCAGTATTAGAGTGTTCTTTAGGAAATGCTATCTGAAAAGTACTTCCATTATCAGAAGTACCCTTAAGCTGTAATTCTCCATTGTGATTTTGCATTATTTTCATGCATATGGACATGCTAAGCCCTGAGCCTTCATACTCTGATGTGTTATGAAACTTTTTAAATGGGGTAAATAGATCAGCCATGTATTTTCCTTCTATACCAATCCCATTGTCGGTGATATTGATATGATGGTACTTATCGTCTTTTGTAATATGAATCTCCCGATCGCCGAGGGCAAGCGATCCCCTGATCGCCGAGGGCAAGCGATCGTCTCAGCTTGTAGCTGAGATGTGATACACTCATCCCGCTTAACACCAAGTCATCTTTATACGATAAGTTCATTACATCGAGGCAACATGCCTCGACGATCTGTTACTTGTACTTGTCATACACTCCTCCTGTTTCCTGTTTAGCGCTTAGCTTTTGATCAATCCCTGATCGCCGAGGGCAAGCGATCGTCTCAGCCCGCCAAAGGCGGACAGGCATTCCTCCAGAGGCGGACAAGTGTAGCTGAGATGCCATACTCTCATCCCGCTTTGCATGAAGCCATCTTCACACGATAAGTTCATTGCATCGAGGCAACTACCTGCCCGCCGAAAGGAGGGTGCCTCGAAAATCCACAATAGTTTAATTGAGAATGATTAACTTAATCAAATGCATGGACATAAAATCGTCAATCAAGATGGTCTTCATTATTTGACTTTTACAGTAGTAGGATGGATCGATGTCTTCACAAGAAAAAAATACAAAGACATCATCATCCACGATCTTGAATATTGCATCAGGAATAAAGGGCTGATTCTATGCGCATATGCGATCATGAGCAATCATATTCAAATCATTGGTAGAGCGGATGAGGGCTATGATGTTTCAAATATTATTCGAGATTTCAAAAGCTATAGTATCAAAACAATTCTTAATTCAATACTAACATCACCCAATGAGAGCAGACAAGAATGGATGCTCAAACTGTTCAAGTATTATGCAAAGTATAACAGCAATAATAAATTCTATCAATTTTGGAAAAGAGATAACAAGCCTATCGAACTAGTATCACCAAAATGGATAGATCAAAAGATAAACTACATACATAACAATCCAATCAATGCTGGCCTTGTCGAAAACAGTTGGGAATATCGATACAGCAGCGCAGCCAACTATGTTGAAAAAGAAGGTTTACTTAATATTAGTTTGATTGATCTTGGGTTTGACATTGGATATGTTACATAGTTGTGAAACAAGTTTAAACATCAAGTTTCCTGTTCGGCCTCCTATTATGTGCCTCGACGATCCGTTACTTGTACTTGCCTGATCGCAAAGGGCAAGCGATCGTCCCTCGATCGCTGATGTTAGTAGCCCTCATTGCTCAGCCAGTTCTTTCAATTCCTTATTCATCTTGACAAAATTACTCCTAGTCGCTTCCCCAATACTATGCATAATAATCCCTCTCAACCATCCACTAAAATTTTCACCATGAATTAATTTAGTTTGATCAGGACTGATGGCTTCTAATTTAAAATAATGCCGACCATTGAACATACCTAATGGTAATTTTCCTAACCATTCAAAGTATTGACCAGGATCTACTACAGTGATGGTTGGTTTGAAAAAATTCTTTTTTCCATCGGTGATCATGGTGTTTTTTAATCGTCCACCTTTTACTAGTTCTCCTTCTATAGAAACTATGAATGTATTCCAGTTAGGGTAATTAGCGAAATCAGTTAAATGATTCCAGATTTTATTTGTGGATGCGTTGATGATAATTTCTGTTTGTATGGATTTCATGATTATATGTTTTTGTTATTTGATCATATTTACCATACAAAGATGCAGTCGTCGAAAGCCAATATCATTAACAAAAGATAAGAAAATGGAAATGGTGAAAATTTATTTCTTCATTTCAAAAATGCGTTTTCGAATCCGACTTAAGGAAACAGGCGTGATGCCGAGATAAGTCGCTAACATATGTTGTGGTACTCGATTGAGTAGTTCAGGTTGGCGTTGGAATAATCCTAAGTATCTTTCTTCGGGACTATTCAATATATAAGAAGCAACTACTTTTTGAGAAAAGATAAATCGTTGTTCTAGTAATTTTCTGAAAAAAATGTGCATTCGTGGAATTTCTTGAAACCATTTCTCAAGTACCTCTTTTTTTATAACAATCAATTTGCAAGGTTCTAAGGTTTCTATTCCTTGGATAGACGGAGTTTTACTAAGAAAACTTTCTAACCCACCTAAGGTCATATTTTCAGTAAAGAAAAATCCTGTAATTTCTTCTCCATCTTTATCATAGTACAACCGCGCACATCCTTTATTCATAAAATAAAGTTCTTGACAAATATCATTGATCTTAACCAATAGAAATTTTTTAGGTACTTCTCTATAGACCAGATCGTTTTCGATAATTGCTTTTTCAGCAGTTGAGAATGGAGTGAAGTGATTTGTAAATTGGAAGAATTGCTGAAACATAGATGGTTTGTTTTAAGCAATATATATTTTTTGTATCAGCAGATGAAGTAAGTAAGGCTACAAGCAATACAAATACATTATAGCTACTAAAATAATTCTGCTTGCCAAATCGTATACCAAGTAGTTTAACTTTGACCCCTATGAGACCTAGACTATTACTATTGTGCTGTGCTATACTTTTTAGTGAGCTAGTAAGTGGGCAGACATGGGAATCCGTATTCAGTGATATAAGGCTCTACGGAGAATGGGGTTCAAGAATTCAGATATCTGATAACCAGAATGGGTTTTACCATGTGTATAATGGGGAAAGCTATCTTCGATTACGTGAGCAAGGAGAATTAGAAAGTTTTGGAGATTATGAAGGTGGCCAACAAAATTCTTCTAATCGGGATGTATACGATGGCAAGCTCTACCAATTCAAAAGATTCGTTGATTCTATCCAGGTCACTACTGTTGATATAGATGGGGCCTTTACCAATATCATAGACCGGAGTCACAACAGTAGGATCTGGAGCGGGAATGTCATCAGTGAGGATCTGTTTTGTTCATTTACCAATAGTCAGTTTATAACTTATGATGGTGAAGGAGAAGTACGCAATACTATTACTTTTCCTCGCAATGCTACGGTCAAGGTCATAAGTAATGTCATATATATTTGGAACGGAGATGGTCTCTATGCTTTTGATACTAGTCTGAAGGAGAAATATTTCACCCCACGAGAAGATATGGGCGGCATATACGTCAGAGATATTGATGTGAATGATGAAGGAGAACTTTTTTACATCGGCACCAGAGGATTCCCAGATAATGAAACAGGAGCTTTCACTACTGGTAAGCTGGATATCGATGGCAACTTTCTGCAGAGCAAAGAGAACTTTATCGAGACCACAGATTTTAATGCTGAAGCACTTGCACTGGCGGTCAATGGCGATGCGATAGGAGTGAGCTATGCTAATATAGAGGTCCAGTCAGACTTTGTGATGGTTTGTATGGATGCGGCATTAGATATAGTTGGTACTAGAGAACACTCAGATAGTGGTCCTGGACTTGCTAATATCGTCACTAATAATGCGGGTGGCTTTCTGTATATGTACAATAAGAAAGCAGATCCTATGCAAAGTTGGACGGATCCTAATACATACCCGACATTCGTATCCTGCAATGCGAGTTGCGGACTAGAAGAAGGTGTTGCAGCATTTATTCGCGGTAGGGTATTTCTTGATGAAAATGGCAACGGCATCTATGACGAATCAGAACCTCCGATAAATGATGCACGTATCATTCTACTTCCCGATAGTCTCTATACCTATACAGATAAAAATGGACAATATACGGTCAACAATATTGCTGGTTCTAATGAACTCGATCTAGCACTTCCGCAAGATTGTTTTAGTGGGCCAGCATCCATTCAGTTTAGATCCGATACGATCAAAGCTACAGATAGATTTGACTTTGCGCTCAGCACCTCTAACTTGACTCCAGCAGTAGAGATCCATACCACAAGTGGTCGTTTAAGATGTAACGAATTAGTACCTTTTTGGATCACCGTCAAAAACATAGGATGTACGATCCTTAATGGAGCATTGACCATACAGCCTAATCAATATATAGATGTGATCGATGAGACTTCCCTTGTCCAAGATATCACACTAACCCAGACTGCCGATGAGTCCACCCTTCAAGTGTATCTGATGGCCAGTGAAGAGTTTGTAGGCGAAGAAATAGAGATCTTGTATCAGTATGAGGAAGCGGGGTTCTCTTATGATACCACTTTTACCGCCGTCTTGAAGTGTGCTGTTGATCCTAATGACAAGCAGGTGAGCCCATTTGTTTTGAGCCCAGATAGTGTGCAGTATGGAGAGTTTAGAGATGAGCTGATCTACAATATTAGATTCCAGAATGAGGGTAATGACTTAGCCAATAAAGTGACCCTTGTAGATACACTATCAGATTTGCTGGATATCAATACTTTCAGGCCGCTGCATGAAAGCCATAAGGCACAAGTAGAGATCTATGAGAGGGTATTGACAGTTTCTTTTGAGGATATACAATTACCAGCAAAGCAGTCAGATGAGTCTGGCAGTCAGGGTCATTTTACTTTTGCCATCAAAGCAAAGCAAGGACTTCCCGATTTCTCAGAAATACTAAATACTGCAGAGATCTATTTTGATTTTAATGACCCGATCATTACCAACACCACTACCATCACCTTAAAAGAATACCTGGATGAAGACGCTGATCAATTCTATTTTTGGGAAGATTGTGATGACCTAAATTCTGCTATTAATCCAAACGCCCAGGAGATCGCTAACAATGAGATAGATGAGGATTGCAGCGGTATGGATCTCATCTCTTCTAATCACGAAGTTGCTAACGCTAAGATCTCCATTTATCCTATCCCTGCCAGCGATATCATTTATATCGATGTAGAAGGGCAATTCCGTTTTCAAGCAATGATCTATGATCTCAATGGTCAGCTGGTAAAGAAAGCTACTGATGCCTATCAAATAAGAATCTCTGATCTGCCACCTGGTACTTATATATTAGAACTTCAAGACCTAGACTCTAACCAAAGTTTGGTCGAGCGGTTGATAAAAATATGATGGGTTGGTAGAGCCTGAGCTCTTGTCTGTCTAATAGAATTGGAACCTTTTGCACATTTGGATGCTTACGGTCACATTATAAATGGTGCTCGGGATATGTATTGCTTGTATTTATTCGACTACAATACAGTCGTAAAATCTCTTTAAATTCAAACAATTATCAATGCGGGCCTTATCAAAAACAGTTGTTAATATTGATACAGCAGCGAAGCCAACTATGCTGAAAAAGATGGTTTACTTAATATTAATTTGATTAATCATGGGCTTGACATTTGATATGTCAGGTAGTTAAAAGCCAGTCATACATCACTTTGCACTAGCTCCTGATGTACGAGTGGTCAAGATTCTATATGAGCAGGAGTTAAAAGGTTATGACGGTCCGATTCATTTTGCGGAGGATGGAGATTTTTTTGTTGTGGAGTGACTCTTGAAGCTTTTATATTTAATGAAGCACGGGCTCTGGATTAGGAACTACGGTTTTCTCAATTGGAAAACTTAGCTTGAACGTACTACCATTCTCACTAGATGATTCCAATGCTATAGACCCACCATGAGCATCCATTATTCTCTTGCATATGGACATGCCTAGACCAGTGCCTTTATAATCTGAGTCAGAATGAAATCGCTCAAAAGGCTTGAAAAGTTTTTCACTATAGTCTTCTTTAATTCCTATACCATTATCTCGTATAAATATATCTTGACTGTTTTCATCTGATGAAGACCAAATTTCAACTTTTGGTTTATGCCCTTTTTTTCCGATCGGTTGATATTTTATACCATTGGATATTAGGTTGTGGAATACCGTTTTTAAAATAGCTGGATTACATTTTATAGTTGGTAGTTCCATGACATTTAAAATTATTTTGCCTTGAGAAATATCAAATTGAAAAGCAGCTAGTACATCATTTATAATGTCATTTATGTTTGCTTCATGCAATTCATATTTCTTATTTTCGATTTCGGAGTAGGCTAATAGGTCATCGATCAACCGTCCCATGGAATCAGCTGAACTAGAAATGAAGCCAACAAAATCTTGATTACGTGGGCTTACTTTATTTTCAACAATATTTTTTTCTAACAAACTCGAAAACGACTTTATATTATTTAAGGGAGCTTTCAAATCATGGCTCATTATATGAGAGTAAGTTACTAGTTCATCATTTTTAATGGCAAGTTTTTCAGATAGTTCTTTTTTGAGATTATATTCTTTTTCTAACAAAGCACTATGTTCTTTTTCCTTTTTGATTTTTTCTTTTTGCCTTTTAAAATAATTGTATCCAAAATAGAATGTGAAGAGTAAAGCAAGTAATAGCAGTAATTTTTGTAGGTCTGCTAACTTTTTTTCTTGAGAGAGAGACGCTAATTTTAAATTTTGAGTAATGGTCTCTTGTTCGCTTTTATACTTCAAAAATTCATCATTTACCTCGAGCAAAGAGGAATTGTTTTTACTTCTACTGTCAAACATTTTGTAATCAAGATCCTTTAAGTTTCGCATAGAAAAATAGGCAGATTTATAATCATTCTTGTCCGCATAGAGCTTTGCTAACTTACCATAGATCAGTGGTGTGAAATCTAAATGTCTATTAGTTTGTTTACTTAGCTGGATCGCCCCTAAATAGTATTTTTTGGCAGTATCTAAATCTCCCATGTCGTAATAGACATCTCCGTTATAAGTCTTTACAAGTACTAAAAATGAGGAATTATTTAGTGTAAGAAAATCAGTTATTTCTTTGAAGATATTTAATGACTCTTCATATTTTTTTTGGATGTTTAAATAGATGGCTTTTTCAAATTCTAAACGGAAATAAGAAGCATTTTTCTCCTCTATATTTACGTATTGATAACAACTATCAAGGTACTGTTCAACCTTTTCTAATTTTCTTTCGCGCCTGAATATTGATAATTTGCTTGCACAAATATTATATTTCAATTCATTTAGATTAGCGTGGTCAGTCTCTAGAGTATTAATTAATTCCGATGACTTATCTTTAAATTCAATTGCCTTTGAAGTCCTTTTCAAATAACTATATAAGTTACCTATTATTGAATATATTTTGATTTCATTTTCTTTATCATCAGAATCTACCGCCAACTGGAGTGCCTCCCATATTTTTTGATATGATTTGCCGTAATTACCTTGATTACTATAAATAATACTTAATGATATGATAGCATTAATCGTTTCTGAAGTATCTTCTCTTATTCTAAATTCCTCTATTGTTCGTTCAGCATCGATAATACTTTGATCCAAATCATCAATATTTAACTCAACAGATAAACCGTCTGATGAATAAATATCCTTACCCGGATCTTGCGCGAAAAGTGCGTATGGAACAAAAAATAACAGTATAAAGCTATACTGGCCTATATGTTTAATCATTAAACTACCCTTAGTACTTGAGAAAAAACTATCTAACTATTAATAAGACAAAAATATTTAGTTGAACACCCAAGTGTAAATGTAGTAATTACATATAAATATTTCTAATATGAAAAACTATATGGTCAATTTATGAATTTTGGAAAAAAAGGAAGGCTAAAACTTATATAATTCCGTTATCCTGCAACTTCTTGATAGTCTCCTCTTGAATTGTATTAAACGAGGACTTAGCTAGGACTTCATCCTTAAACTTATTTGCAGGATAAAAAGAGTGATCTCTATAGCTATCAGCATACAACTCAAAACGCTGTCGAGCAATATAGTTTTTCATGGAGACTCTGGAGCGATAAGTACGGAGGGCATCGATGTGAATATTAGCGTTTGCGACTACACTCTCACCAGGATTAGCTTCGCATAGTAGATGACCTTCATAGTGCACTATCTGTGAATGACTATCTGTGCTATGTTCTAGTACCAGACTATCTTTCATGCCTGCAGAATTGGCAGATATAACATAAGCCATATTCTCGATTGCCCTTGCTTGCTTGGCAATATTTTTTTTGGATGGCAATGCACTTGATACTTCAGATGAAGAGTGCAAGATTACTTCTGCTCCTCTCATCATAAGGCACCTACTTACTTCTGGATATAATATTTCTTCAGAGGCAACGCAGGCTAGTCTTCCTAGCTCCGTATCTACTACAGGAAACAAGCTTTCGTAACCATATAGATCTATGTACTTATCTAATACATCATGAGGAGTCGGGGAGTACATGGAGTTAAGCCTTCGGTAGTTTAGAATCATGGTCCCATGATTATCTAATATGAAGGATGATTGAAAATAGAAGTCTGGAAAATTAGGATCTGACTCATAATAATTGCCAGATAAAAAAATATCATCCCGCTGGCAGATCGCTCCAAGTTTTTCGAAGAAAGGATCGTCTTTAGTAAGGCACGCTTTATCAAGCCACTCAGGTATACTTTCTCGTGTTGGAAAACCAGTTAAAAAGTATTCTGGCAGAACTACCAATTTTATATGTTTTCCAATAAATTTTTTAGCGCCAAATATTTGTCTATCTATTCTAGAGATAGTCTCTGCCATAGCTGCTCTTGCAGAGGTGCGATCAGGGTATTTATTGACAGCGTAGCAAGGTGTTTGCATCGCTAGTGCCATATAATCTATGATCTTAGGCATGGACTTTTTTATCGTTCATGATATTGAGAGTAATTTTTTGCAGATGCGAAAGAAACTGTTTCTTTTCTTCCGTCGTTAGACCTTTTAAATGTTCTATGTTAGACTTCATTCTTTCAGGGTGCATTTCTTTAATTAGTTGCTCTGCTTTAGGAGTAAGCACCAATCTTTTAATACGGCGATCTGATTTATCTTCTATTTGCTTGATGAGTTTTTTATCCATCAATACAGATATTAGATTAGTGATGTTGGCTCTAGTGACACCGAGAGAGTCGGCTAGTTCAGATGCCATCATTGGTTTGTCATGTTTTTCTCTGATGAGATATGGAAGATTAGGATCCTTCGCTAGATGAATCAATATGATCCATTGCTGATTTGATAATCCAGCTTTCTGAACAAACTCTACATTCTTACTGACTAACTTTATGGCTGTCTCATAAATTCCTAATAGGATAGACGTTTCTAAACATTTTTCGATCATCTGCTAATTTTTCGTGAATGTAAACCCTAATTCAGTTTTAGGTTTGTGTTGGGATTGTTTTTTCTGAATTATCTGCCAGCTACATCCTCCTGGTCCTACAAATGTAAAACATTGTTCACCAAATTCGTTAGCCATTATTTCGCACGGAGACAAATTATGTTGTTTTACTAGATCGAAAACGAAATCTAGTTTGTCAGTCCAAAATGAATGCATGGTTATTCCCTCAGCTCCTAGCTTTTGATTCTTTGAATGATCTTCAGTTGGTGAGGTAGGTACAAACATTTTTAATTTCCCACAGATATTATTAGGGGAAACAAATCCCTGATACCAATGACCTTCTCCTTCTTGCATTTGGAATACGGCTTTAGGACCTTTCTGTGCAGCACTATCTATTTTAGGTTGATCTTCGGCTTTAAGTCCTAGTGCAGTGGTTAGATAACTTACTTCTTCAATATTATTAGCATTGATAAAAAAGTCATGATGGGTAAATTCACTTGTTTGTAAGGTAGTCTCCTGACTGATGGTACCATAACCTTCTATGTGGTATCCATACCGTTGAAAGAAAATATGATTAAAAAAATTACCATAAACCGCATTTTCACGGACTAATACGGGTCGTTTAAAAAAATCCTTTTCGCCATTATTAAGATCAAAAAGATCATCAGATATTGGTTGCGTAACGTTCCACTCCATATTATCTGAAGAGGCATGTTCGAAAATATCCTTAAGCCGATATATATCATTGCACTGCATTACTGCTATGCGCTGTCCGATGGATCTAGGAGGCACTAAGTCCACACCCTTACTAGATATCTTATCCCATACAAGTATCCTCAAAAGACCATGGCTATCAATTTGTCCATTCTGTAATCGATACGATGTCAATGCAGATGCATATCCGTACAGCTCTTTAGACTCTTCAGCGGAGTAGGTAGCAGAGGCCACCTTGTGAAAGCCAAAATCTTTAAAATAATTTAAGGAAAAATCAAGATCATCTGTTGCAAAACAAACTTCATAGACACCGCTTATCCCTGTATTAGGGATTTGTTCATTTTGAGTTGCTTCGTATGCAGTTTGATTTGTGATAGGTGCTGTTCTAGTTGATTTAATTCTTGTTAACCGTTTATACTTCTAATAGTAGTTTTCCAAAATTCTTGCCCGTAAAAAGCATCGTAATTGCCTCTGGGAAACTTTCAATTCCTTTTACTATATGTTCTTTAGTTTTCATCTTACCTTCTTTGAGCCATGAAGAGATATCATCGATTGCTCTAGGATATTCACTGATATAATCAAAGACAATGATCCCATTAATATAGCCTCTAGCGGTTACTATCTTCATATAATTAGATGGCCCATAGAATGGTTTTTTGTTATACTGAGAAATAGCACCACAGATAACAACTCTTGCACCTCTACCTAGATGCAGTAGGGCAGTATCGAGTAGTGGTCCTCCTACATTATCATAGAACACATGCACGCCATCAGGAGCATGTTTTGATAGGGCTTCTGATACATCTTCCTCCTTATAGTTTATGGCTGCATCAAAACCGCAGTCCTCTACTAAATACTTACATTTTGCTGCTGAGCCAGCCGTACCGATTACTTTACATCCTTTGATCTTTGCGATTTGACCAACCGTCGAGCCTACAATACCTGCAGCGCCAGAGACAAAAACGGTCTCTCCTGGTTGCGGATTTCCCTTCTCTAAAAGACCAAAGTAAGCAGTCATCCCTGGCATACCTAATACACCTAGGTGCCATGTTAATGGCCCTTTGGTTAGGTCACATTTCGTTAATCCTTTACCATCTGAGACAGCATAGGATTGAGCACCTAAAAGCCCAGAAACGCAGTCACCGATCTTATATGAATCATTGTTAGACTTGACAACTTCTCCTACCGCAAAGCATCTCATTACTGCACCTATTGCTACGCCTTTGATATATGTCGTTCCTTCATTCATCCATCCTCTAAGAGCTGGATCTAAACTCAGATATTTGATAGCTACGAGGATCTCGCCTTCTTTTATTTCTTCTACTTCATTATCCGATATATTAAAATCAGACTGTTTTACCATTCCTTCTGGTCTTGCTGCTAATACTGCTTTCTTATTTGTCATAGATTATAGTCGTATTCCGTTATTCTCCTTTAAGTAAATGTAAAAAAATATAGTTAATCATTTTAATAGTTAATAATATTAACTAATTTTCAACTAAGAGTAAATATGGCTTTAGAATCTTACAGATCTGGACAAAGCAAAATTAATTTTAAGTTATATGGGGCAGGTCCGCCTCTAGTTTTGTTTCACCCTTCACCTAATAGTTCATTGATGATGCACGATCTGGCAGTGCTATTATCTAAACACTTTACCGTTGTATGTCCTGATACGCCAGGCTATGGTAGATCTCCAAAGTTAGCTGTGGATCATCCTAGTATGAATGACTATGCTTTAGCCTTTCATGATTTATTTAAGCGTCTTGGTTTTGACTCTATTGCATGCTATGGTTCTGCTACGGGTGCGCAGATCGCTATCAGATATGGTATTTTATTCCCAGAACATACGAGTCACTTATTCTTGGATAATTGTGCACATTTCACCGATGCAGAGCGAGAGCAGATTTTAGCCAACTATTTTCCTGATCTTACACCTAGCTTAGATGGTCAGCATTTAGTTCGCTTATGGGATATGGTTAGTAATTTATTTCGTTTTTTCCCATGGTGTTTTAAGGACGAAGATCATCAGCTAAGCGGCCCTATTCCTCCGCCTAGTGTACTTCATAGTATTGTACAGGATTACCTTCAAGCTGGTACTGATTACGATATAGCTTATCGCGCAGCATTTGATCATGAGAAGGTTGACTACATCCAGCAACTCATTGTCGCAACAACTGTTCTGAGGTGGGAGGGATCTATATTAAAAAAGTATACTGATAGGATATTTGATCATGAGCTGCCAGATAATGTACATGGACAGAAGATCTCTGCAGATCGAAGCCTGAGGTATATTGAGATTGTCGATCATATTGTGACTACTTACAAATCAAAACAAGAGTACTCCAAGGACGCATTAATCCCTAAGTTGATAGTTGATACCGAAAAAATTAGCGTTGCTGAGTTTAATACTGAGCCACCTAAACCTGATGCTAATGGATTGTATCTGATAAAAGCTTGGCATGAGTTGAGAGATCAGGAATTTTTGAATGACACCCTCGTTGATAATCAAGAGAAGCAAAATGGGGAGGCCTTACAAAGGAGTTTAGTGAGTTGGTTTACTAATTACAAAAATTAAGTTCTATGTTTTATGATCAGGTTTTATTTTGGAGTAGCTACTCATCATGCGATCCACAATAGTCCTAACTAATTATTATGAAGAATAAGCAGTTTGTCATTACCACTTTTAGTAATGATATCAATGTTGCGACTCGAATAGAAACATCAGAAGTTGGTGATCCTACGGCAGGACAAATACTTGTAAAGAATAATTATGTAGGTATTAATGCACTTTATGATAGAGAATTGTATCGAGGTGCTGTTCCTTATATCGACGTTGATTTTCCTTATGTGTTTGGGGTAGAGGCAGCAGGTGTAGTAGTTAGTGTGGGTGCAGGTGTCAAAACATATAAAAAAGGTGATGCTGTAGGGACAGTCAAAGTCGGTACGGCATATCAGGAATACCAGTTAATAGACGAAGAAGAGGCAATCCGTATCCCAGAAGCAACTGCAGAGTATCTTACCTTGAGTCCTACGGGCGTTTCTGCATTACTTGCTTTAGAGAAAGTAGGAGAAGTGACAAAGGGAGACACCGTAGTAGTATCAGCAGCGGCAGGAGGGCTAGGACATCTATTAGTCCAACTATGTAAAATGCAAGGATGTCATGTCGTCGCTATCTGTGGCGGGCAAAAGAAGGCTAAGCTATTGGCCAGTCTTAATTGTTGTGATCATATAATTGATTACAAAGGTGAAAACCTCAAGCAAATTTTAGATACTAAGTACAAGGATAAGATCGATCTCGCAATAGATTCTGTTGGGAGACATATGTTTGATCTGTTTCTAAAAAATTTAGCACCAAAAGGAAGATTAGTTGTAGTAGGTGCTGCAAGTGAGTTGTCAGATGTACAGTTTGAGCAAGTCACGCAACCAAGGGTTTACGAATCCATCTATTGGAAGGGAGCATCAGTTAGATGCTTTATGAATCACCTTTACAAAGCAGATCATCATACGGCCAGAAAAAAATTATTTGATTGGTACTCTAGTGGCAAATTAAAAATTAAAGTAGACGAGACTCCCTTTCAAGGCATAGAATCAATAAAAGATGCCTCTCAATATTTATTGGATGGACAAAGTTGCGGGAAGGTTATAGTTAGTTTATGATATGTTAAAGACAATAAGGTTTTTTGACCGATACGAGTGCAAATTTAAATCTCTTTCGATAATAGAAATTTGGCAAGGAAGTAAATGTTCTGTTTTTGATTATGGTACCATCATTCCAATAAAAAAGCAAATAAATATTAGAAGATCAAATCTAAATGTCTAACCATATCCTTTGGTATTAAATTAATAGTTAAATTAGTTAATCATTAATTAGATTAACAAAATACTTGCAAGCTCAGATAGATGGATGTTGGGATATTAAAGAGAACCACTTTTATAGTAAATGATGCGAAAAAATCATCAGAATTCTACAAGTCGGTTTTTGGTTGGACGGTGTGGTATGATAATGTATTAGAGGCAGATTATAGATTCCCTCCGAGTGGGGCGGAGGATAAAGCGAAGGTGCATTTAGTCATCATGCAAGCGAAAGACCCCAAGTTAGGGAAGTTAGGTTTATTGCAGTACTTAGATCAGCCATTCGATACGGGTACAAAGCAAAATAGAAGTAAAGTAACGATGGGAGAGCCCATCATGGTAATCGAGACTAAGGATATAGAAGGAGTCCATCAAAGGGCTAAAGATGCTGGGGCAACTATAGTATCTGCTCCAGTCGACTGGTATGTACCTGGCCCTTCAGAAGGTAGCTCGATACACTTACGGACGGTTTCATTTTTTGATCCTAATGGGATTTATATGGAGGTAAGCGATCACCCATCTCGAAAAGATTAGTAGATGGAAATTCAAAATATAGTTAATAGGCAGTGGACTTTAAATACAAGGCCAGTACATAAAGTAGAGCATAGTAATTTTCAATATGAAGAGAAAGAAATAGCAGAGCCCAGCGAGGGGCAGATCTTATTAAAGACGCATTATCTTAATATTGCTCCAGTCATGCGTATGTATATGATGGCTGATGGTGGCGGGTATTCTACCGAGAAAATCTTACAGATAGGAGATGTAATCCATGGCAGAGGAGTGGCAGAGGTCATTGCCTCTAAGCATCCAGATTTTAGTGTAGGGGAGTTTGTTCAAGGGCAGATAGGTTGGCAGACCTACAAGTTGTCAAGTGTAACACCAAAAGAAAAACTTCGGAAGATGAGTCCAAGAGGCTTACCGATCTTCTATGGATTGTCTGCCTTAGGGATGACTGGTTATTCGGCGTATTGTGGTTTTATCAGTAGAGGAGAGCCTAAGGCAGGGGAGGCAGTGCTAGTCTCTGGCGCGGCAGGAGGAGTAGGTTCGCTAGTGGTGCAGATAGCTAAAGCAAAGGGTTGTCATCCAGTTATAGGAATAGCTGGCGGGCCTGAGAAATGCGAAATTGTAAAGCAACTGGGAGCAGATAATACTATAGATTATAAAAATGAAAATGTAGAGGAAAGGATAGCTGCATTAATGCCAGAGGGCCTTGATGTTTTCTTTGATAATGTAGGAGGAGAGATATTGGACGCTGCGCTAAATCACCTGAAAAGATACGCAAGAATCGTACTGTGCGGCGGCATCTCAGAGTATACTAGAGAAGAGCCATTCGGCCCTAAAAACTACGGTAAGCTAAGGATGAAGGCAGCAGACTTTAGAGGATTTTTTGTGTATTATCATGCTGATGAATTTGATGAAGCAGAAGCTGAAATTGCTACCCTTATCAAAAGTAAAAAACTGCGAGTGATCATTGATCAGAAAGAGGGCTTCGATAAAATGCCAGGTGCTTTGATAGGAATGTTTGAAGGAAATAATAAAGGCAAAAGCATTGTCAAAGTCTCAGAAGGAGAGCCAGTAATTTTTTGAATGATGAAGAGGTGAGATCGGGATAAGAAGAAGTTTATTGAATTTTAATGATTAGATTTAGATAGAATAAAATACATGTCGGAATATAAAGAATTTAAATATGGGTGGCCAGTTGTAGCATCGTCGGCTATGGGGATTGGTCTTGGGATGTCCCCTTTACCATTCTATACCATTGGACTTTTTATTGCTCCTCTTGCGCAGGAGTTTGGGTGGACCGTAGATCAGATACTGTTGGCGTTACTATTTTTTTCTGTAGCGGCTTTATTTACCAGTCCGCTAATCGGTTTTATAACTGATAAGATCGGTGTTAGGAAAATGGTACTTATCTCTGTTTTTACATTTAGTTTGTCATTCATGGCCTTTGCTTTGAATAATGGTTCTCAAACTTTGTATCTCGGTCTGTGGATAGCTTTGGCCCTATTTGGTTCTGGTACCTTGCCAATTACCTGGACCAAAGCTGTGAATAAATGGTTTGTCAAAAAAAGAGGTTTAGCACTTGGATTTTCATTACTTGGTACAGGATTATTTGGTGCTTTTGCTAAGCAGTATGCCTCATACTTTATAGAGAACTATGGCTGGCGGACGGCTTACATTGCATTAGCACTATTGCCATTATTAGTGGCTTTGCCATTAGCATTTTTTTTATTTAGAGATACAGATGATCCAAAAGTCCAAGGTAAACTTGCACAGATGAAAGCAGAGCTTCCGTATCTAAAAGATGTTAAGGTAGAAAATCAAGTTGGCCATACATTAAAGGAGGCCTTCAGAGATCATCGATATTGGTTATTAGCTTTTTCTTTCATTCCGATTTCTTTTGCCATAGGAGGCCCCATACCTAACCTTGAAACGATCTTAGATTCGAAAGGATTCGAAAGAGTGGATGCAGTAAATATTGCTACACTCATTGGCATTGCAGTTATCGTAGGAAGATTATTAGGGGGCTACTTACTTGATAGGATATGGGCACCAGCCGTTACATTCGTTATGTTTTTAATCCCAATATTTGCATGCTATATTTTTATGCAACCAGATATTACTTATGCTATGGCTATGTTAGCTGTTTGTCTCATTGGCTTATCTGCAGGAATAGAATATGATGTAATGGCGTTTTTTGTTTCTAAGTATTTTGGGATAAAAAACTACTCAGCTATCTATGGAAGTCTTTATGGGTTTTTTGCCGTAGGTGCTGGTTTTGGTCCTTACATATTTGGTAAGTCATTTGCAATGACTGGTAGCTACTCCACTATTTTTGGATATGCGGCAGCAGCCTTTGTGATTGGTGCAATTCCGATACTGTTTTTAGGAAAATATCAGTACGATTAAAGATCAATGGGGCAAACTCACAGATTTAGATCATCTTCTTCTGTCTAAACTACGATTTATAAGATTTACAAAATTTGGCTCTTCTTTTTGAATTAGGATTTTTTAGATTTTAAGATTACCTAAATCTTAAAGTGTGAAACTATCTAGAAATATAAGCCTTAACATATTTCTAATTTACCACTAGTGGAAATTAGCAAAAGAGATAATTGTTCTCATATAAATATTCACACACACGTCTTTATAAATCAAAAAATTGTTGATTAAATTAGTTAACTTAATTAATAATTAAGTATATTAACTAATATCTCATGTTGAAGACAACTGATATCAAAATGTACAGTTTATTAATCTCTCTAAGTTTAATTTTTTCTTGCGCGATGTATGGCTCTAAAGATATGATTGTAACGGACAGTGATCAGAAGGTTAAAAGACTGTACGTAGAAACAAGTGTAGGTCAAATACATGTCACACAAGGTAAACCTAGAAGTTCCACAACTACTGAAATACCGATACTGCTACTACATCTTAGCCCTAACTCAAGTCAAATGTTTCATGCACTGTTACCAAAGTTAGCGGAGACAAGGTTAGTCATCGCACCAGACACACCAGGATTCGGGATGTCTGATAAGCCTTCAGAGCCACCATTGGTAGAAGATTTTGCTAGGTGGATGATTGAGATGTTAGATCAGTTAGATATTGAGCAAGTAGATATTTTAGGGTATCATACAGGAGCGATGACGGCTACTGAGATGGCTATTATAGCGTCGAAGAGGGTTAGAAGTCTTTGTATCATAGGTATCCCTATCTTCAATCAAGAAGAAAAAGATGCCTACTTTAAAAATCCTTGGCCGGCACCCATGTCGCCGACGGATACTAACTACGTATCAGATCAATGGAAAATATCAGTAGCATGGAGAGGACCTGGGCAGACGTTGGAAATGATCAAAGGTACTTTCATGGCAAAGCTTCAAGCAGGTGATACAGGTTGGTGGGGGCCGAGAGCGGCATTTCTATATCCTATGCGTGACAAGCTACCCTTAGTAAATCAGCCGATCTTACCAGTTAATCCTAAGGATGACCTTTGGGAGATTTCGCCTCGTGCTAAAGATTTACTTTCTAATGAGATAATTAACTTGCCAGATTATGGCTTTGGCTTTGTCGAGATTTCGCCAGAGAAAGTAATATCCATGTTGAACGATTTTCAGAAAGACTGGTAATACAATATGAGATTTATTGAACATGAGATTTGATTAGTAATAGTGTGATAAATTATATGATAAGAAAATAATAAGTATTAGATCTAAGTAAGCAGAGTAGTAATCTGTAAATAAACAATGAATGGCAGAATATGAAATTATAAATATCAGAGAAGTAATCTATAGCACAGGGAATCTTCAGCGGGCCATAGATTTTTTTGAAGGATATGGAGGGTGGAATCGGGTAGGTAAATATAAAACCGATAGATCAGTTTTGTCTGGATGGGAACTACCAGAAACGACAGAAGCGGATGAGGTATTGGTACAGTCTGCAAATTATCCCTCAGGTCAGTTGCGTCTCATGCAATTTCATAATATAGAACAAGAGGTTATCAGATCTTCTCAGCAGCCATGGGATGTCGGAGGTATCATGGATATTAACTTGAGGGTGCACGAAGTATCAGAAAACTTTGAGAAACTGAGAGAGATGGGTTGGCACGGATTGAGTGATCCTATGCTACAGGTGATGGGCCCGTTTAAGTTATATGATATCCTCATGAGAGGTTATGATGACGTGATAGTGGCATTTACACATAGACTAGAACCTCCGATGGAGCTTACGGCTCCGATCAATTTACCGACACACGTGTACAAGACTAGCTTGACAGTGACAGACTTGGAGGCTTCTAAGTCATTCTATGTAGACAAGTTAGGATGCGAGGTACTCACAGAGTATGCAGTGATAAAAGATAAGCCTCAAGAAAATATGTTTGGTCTACCATTTAATCTGGCGGATAAGGTTACCTGCAAAGCAGTTATACTTTCTATACATGGAGGGACTGATGTAGATTTTCAGATTATCGAATTTGATGGAGTGACAGGTAAGGATTATTCGGCTAAAGCAATACCTCCAAATAAAGGATTTTTGCTATACCGAGTAGAGGTAAAGAATGTACAAGCATACTTTGATTTTGTTGTCGGTAATGGATGTGAAGTTAAGAAGTCATTGAGTAAACAAATAATTGAACCATACGGAGAGGTATATGTTTTTTCAATTATAAGCCCAGACGGTGCATGGTTTGAATTTTTTGAGTCAATTTAAAAATTAACATTATGGACGAAGGAACCCACTATAAAAGAATCACTCTTGTCATTGCAGATATAGATAGATCACTTACAATTTATAGAGATATCTTAGGATTTACGGTTCATCATATCAATGACTCTAATGAAGATTCTTACTCTTACCCAGTCTTTCAATTACCCAAGGAAGCAAAGATTAGATTTTGCACACTTGACAGCCCTGATCAAGTAAGGACTATAGGTTTTACAGAAGTCAAAGGAATCGATCTGCCAAAAGAGAGGCATCCCCACATGACTGCATCAGTCATTAGAGTTAAAGAAATCGAGAGTGTGATGGCTAAAATATCTGCTTTAGGACTTTACACTACAGAGATAGAAACAGATACGAATACAAATGACTTAACTTTTAAAGAACAAGCTTTCGTAGATTTTGATGGGCATCTTATTGTGCTATACGAAATGACAAAAAATTGAATTAAAAAACAAATAAAGATCAAGCCCTCATGAAGACTAATAGACGTAAATTTTTAGCCACAATGGCAGGTAGTGCTATGTTGGCTTCCTGTGCTCACCAGCAGCAAAAAAATCCAATCTCTAAGAAGATTAGTGATGAGCACACAGATAAAACTTTTGATGCAATAATTGTAGGAGCAGGTCTGTCTGGACTGATGGCGGCGATGACCTTAGAGGAGAGTGGCTTGAGTGTACTTGTGCTGGAAGGTAGACAAAGAATAGGTGGCCGAGTCTATACGCTCATGGATGTACCTGGGAAACCGGAAGCCGCAGGAGAATATATAGGCGCTAATTATGCTCGGATGATCAATACGATCAAGAAGCTGGGTTTAGAAATGTATAATCCTGAAGTAGATGGTATTGACAGACCATGGTTATACAAGATTAATGATGAATTTATAACTAGGGAGGATTGGGAATCACACAAGTTAAATCCATTAGAAGGAGAGGATAGAACGATGCTGCCGCATAGATTTTTATCCAGATTATCTAATCGTGACAATCCCCTTAAAGGTAAGCCACTCAATGCGTGGTTAGGTGACGAGATGCATCAGTATGATATACCACACGATCAGTACTTAAGACAAAAAGGGCTGAGTGAAGAAGCAATCAGACTTATGAATGTAGTGATTCACTCTGGTGGGATCGGCAATACTTCTGCGATCAATGAACTACGAAGATATCATGTGATGGACTGGAATTCTAAGCTGCAATTTGAAGATGGTAAATCATGGAAAATGGTTAAAGGAGGTAATTCGATGTTGCCCCAGAGAATGGCTGAGAGCCTAGAGAATTTTCCGATGATAGGCAAAACGGTAGTTGCATTTAAAGAAGAGAATAATACTGTCCAAGTCCACTGTGCAGATTCTAAAGTATATAAGGCTAAGAATGTGGTTTGTACCATACCCATATCTGTCTTGAAAAATGTAACCTTCGAGCCACACATTACAGGAGTGACACGCGAGGCCATTAATGAGATCGATTATGGACTTTCTATGCAAGCGCACTTTCTAATAAAAGAGCCCTACTGGGAAGAAGATGGTATGCCTGGAAATATGTGGACCGACGGTCCACTAGAAAGATTTGGGGTGCGGACTAAAAAGAAGACAGGTGATCCTGATGCGGGAGTAGTATTTATAAATGGCCCTGAATCACAAAAATTTAGGCTAATGACGGACGATCAAATTTTTGATTATTGCGAAGCAGAAATGGCCAGGCTGAGACCATCGACCAAAGGGAAATTAGAAAGGCTGGTCATCCAGTCGTGCGAAAGAGATATCCATGGTGCTGGAGACTGGGTATATTGGCAGCCAGGACAGGTTACAAAATTTGGTAACCATATGCGTAAACCACACGGTAAAATTCACTTTGCAGGAGAACACACCGCAATCATGGAGAGAGGCATGGAGGGAGCGTTTGAGTCTGGGGAGAGAGCAGCATTAGATATAATATTAAATTCCTAATAATGAAAAATAGCTTATTAACCCTTATAGTATTAGTAACTTCTACGGCTTATTTGATAGGGCAGAGCTATAACCCTTACGCTCGAGATCTAGTCAATATTGTCAAGTTTTTTGAAGGAGAGTTTGATAATGATTCACAACAGTGGTTTCAAGAAAGGAGAGGATGGCCTGGTAAAGAAGAAGAGAAACACCAAAGAATTCATGCAACGCATACCAAGATATCAGCTCCTGATATTGGCGAAAATGTATTTTATGTAGAAGAATATAGCAATGGAAATCCTGAGGAGATAATAAGGCAAAGGATAGTGAATTTCCAAGTTGATGTTTTGGCAGGAGGTATACGTATGCAAATATATTTTCTGAAAGATGCTAATGCTTTTATAAATGTGCAGCAAGATGATCCGAGTAAGTTAAATGGGTTAGAGTCAAGTGCTTTATTCGGTTTAGACGGTTGCGATGTAATTTTTAAGAGGGAAGGAGATCAGTTTGTGGGAAGGATGGGAGATAAGACTTGCCAGTTTGGAGAAGGTGATAAGAAAAGATATTCAGTACATAATATAATTTTATCTGATAATAAATATTGGCGAGTAGATCAAACCTACTTAGTGTCAAATGATGAATTTTATAAAGGGCATCCCAGCGAAACACCACATAAGATGAGGAAGGTTACTAACTACAAATGTACAGTAGGGTTTTACGAAAAAGGGTATTATAGTGGAAGCGAAAATGATAAAAGATATGAGAATATAATTATTCATAATCAAGGAGGGATGGATTATTTTGAGAATCCTCTTGATGACAAAGTTTATGGATTGCAGTTGCGCAAGAAAGAGTATCCCTTCTATACAGAAGGGGCTGATTTTTTAATGCTCCGTTTTATTGAAAAAGGAAAAGATAGGTCTACCGTAATCATTACTACAGAGCCTGATGCTAAAAAATTATCCTTTTCATTAGGGTGGTCTACAGGAATGTGTGAAATATTAGAACAATGAGAACTTCGATAATAACAGTTATAATTTTATTTTTCTTTATGCTAGGATGTAATCAAAAGCCTATAGACGAAAAGGCGCCTATCCGCACCAACGAAGACGCATCAGTAACAACCGAAACGATCAAAGTGAAGTCGATAAAAGAGTTAGATGAGATAAGTCCCGGTAAAAAGCTTTTCATCCTGTGCTCGGCATGTCATAGTCTTAAAAAGGATGAAGCACATAAGGTCGGACCTAATCTTTATGCAGTATTTGGAAAGAAGGCTGGGCAAGCAGAGGGATTTAAGTATAGTGAAGACTTAGTCAACTCTGGAATCGTATGGGACGAAAATAGTATGAGATCATGGATAGAGAATCCTGCTGAGTATATCCCTGGTACAAGTATGGCATTCATCGGGATCAAAGATAAAAAGAAACAAGATCTACTTATAGCCTACTTGCAAAATGAAACCAAAGAGGCACTATGAATTATAACGATCTAGTAGGGGAGTATAATAATTTTCAACAATATTGGGGAGAGAATACAGAAGAAGAAATTCATAAAGTCGAGAGTGCTCATTCACATCGGCACTTGCATTTAATGATTGGGAAGATAGAAAATAGTGATAGTGCTTTTGAACTAAAACTGTATAAGGGCCGTGATAAAACCAGTATGATTTCAGAACATAAGCTTGAGTGGGTCGATGACCTATGTCACATTGATAATTCTCTTGTAGAGGGTAAAATTGACTTTAGAAAAGGATGCTTGTACTTGTCTGGATTAGGAATTTTAGAAGATTGTGATAGTGACGTGTACAAATTTTTGCCATGTAGGTATTTTTCGGGATGGATCCAGTATCCTCCAGATATGGATAATCAAGATGATCTATATTCTCAAAGGGATTTAGAGATGCATGATCAAGGAGGAATAGTTGAGTTAGATGTAGATGGAGTTGACTATGCTGTAGAACTTACTCAGTTAGTCTATTCCCACACTATTAAAGTCATGAAATTAGCTGTGTATGATATGCCGATGTCGGAAGTAAATATTAACTCTAAATCGATATGCTACACTTGGTCCAATCCTGAAGTGAAAAGACTGGGTATTAATATAAGAAAGGTGATTTCTGGATGGACCCTTATTGAACCAGATTATATAAATTCTAATCAACTAAATAGAAATACATAAATATGAAAATTGGAGAAAAAGCACCTGATTTTAAATTGGTAACAACAACAATGAAGTCTATAACGAATAAGGATTTCAAAGATAAGAATGTAGTATTGTTATTTTTTCCCTTGGCCTTTACAAGCGTATGCACACAAGAGATGTGCGTAGCAAGTGATGATATGAATGCCTATAAAGATCTCGATGCCGAGATAATTGGGATATCCGTAGACTCTCCTTTTGTCTTGCAAAAATTTGGTGAAGAAAATAAGATTGGATTTACTTTGGCCTCAGACTTTGATCGATCGGCTAGTAAAGCATTTGATACTTTATTTGAAGATGACTTTTTGGGTCTGACCGGATTTTCTAAACGATCAGCATATGTTATTGATAAGGAAGGTATAATAAGATATGCAGAGACAACAGATGGTAAGAGTTTGCCGGACTTTGAAAAAATAAAGGAATCGCTTAAGGCGCTTTAATTTTCAAGTCTGATTAGATTACGGGTAGTTACTGAGAAGAAATGATTAGTATCTAAGGTGGTTTCTATGGTATACTTATCTTTTATCTTTCTGCAAGTATCATAAATAATAGAGATGTAGTCATTCATTTTCATCTTAGATGAAAATTTCATTTTTTGGTTTTTGAAGAGTTTTGATATTTTGAGTACCAGAATCGTAGATGGTACATATCTATTATTTATATCGAGTTGATAGTTTGTTCAGATTCCCAATCTTATTTGCTAATTCATCTTGTGTAATTTTAGCTTATTATCTAAATTAACTTCATTACCTCAGAGGCAGCCCGCTCTCCAGACTCCATAGCCCCTTCCATACCTCTAAAGCTCTCGGCAGTATGTTCTCCAGCAAAATGAATTCGCTTATGGACGTTGGCCATTAGAGGAGCGTATTTAGTGATTTGTCCTGGCTTCCAATAAGCATATGCACCACCAGCGTACGGGTTATTAGACCACTTCCAATAATAGACTGGCTTAAGCGCATTTTTTGTACTAGGTCTTATGGTAGCAAGTTCTTTGGTGACTACTTCAATAGCTTCACTTTCTTCCATCTTACTTAGCTTTAAGGCTACAGTAGTATTTGTGTAAGCTACACAGCTTGTGACCTTATCAGGATCAGATAGATCATTTTTGAGTGCCATGAATCTACCACATAACTTATCCGACCACATACTTGGAGGAAGGCCATCTTTCTCCCAATATTTTTGAGTAGGGACATAGTGGATTTGAGTACAAGGCGTATAGCCTAAGTTATCTATTCCCTTTTGCTGAGCAACGGGTAGAGTTGGGCTAATTTTGATCCTTCTTAGCGCATATGCAGGAAGGGTAACGATCACATATTTGGCTTTAACTACTTGATCATTATCTAAGGTGATATTTACTTGAGTATCTGTACTGTCGATAGACTTCACTGGAGAAGATTGTCTGATATCACCTGTGAAGGCATTTGCCATAGCTTCAGGTATGCGTTGATTGCCTCCGACGGCTGCTCCACCACGGCCAGTCTTAGCGGCAGATTGCTGATTAATAAAAGTCAATATCTGGAAATACATTAGTATAGACATATCATCAGCACTGATACCATAGCTGCTGTTAGTCCCGACACTCAGTTTAATTGCCTCGGGAGAAAATCCTTTTTCTAATAAGGCAGAAGAAATTGATTTGTCCCAATCCGAAAATTTAGGATCACGCCATGCTTTTAGATCATTCTCTGGAAGGGGATTAAGTTCGCTATAGATCTTCCATGGAACTGAGGTAGGAGACATTTTTTTTGCCCACTCTACATGAAAAGGATTTTTAGGATGATCAATCCATTTATCAGGAGTTATCAGTTCGTCATATAATGCATAAAGTAATTCTCCTTTTCTAGGCTCAGTCCTAGGTCGCATTGGACCTATATCGACACCATATTTAGTTGCAGCACTTATCAGCCTGCCGTATCCACCTCCTATTCCATTTGCTCCCAGTTCTGGGTGGCCGGGCACATCCTTTTCTTTCGCAGTAAATACTCTGCCGCCAACTCGATCAGTAGCTTCGATGATTGTGCTTTTGTAACCGAATGATTGCAAAGTAAGTGCAGCATTTAGGCCAGAGAGACCTGCACCTATGATAGCAATATCTGTCTCTATGGCACTACCTTTATTATCTTGACAAGCATATAATCCTAAACCTAGTGGCAAAGAAAGCAGTCCAGCTTTCTTCACAAAGTCTCTTCTTTTGAGGGATTGTCTGGGCATTTCTAAAAATTTAAATGGATTAAGAATCCCAAGTCAATGGCTCAGAGAAAATAGTCGGCTGCTTCTCCTCAGTTGCTCTTACAAATCTCTCTGGAAGCATTTTTTTATCGTAGAAAGTTCTGCCATTAGTAGACCATAGCATATGGCCTGGGGTACCCGCCATTTTCAGCAGTGATAGCCAAGAAGTCTGGCTAGTCCAGTGGTAATCAGATGGGATATGATTAAGCGTTCTGTCGTATAGTAAATTTTTATCAAAATCGTAGGTGTCTAAAGTCATCTCTGTTCTCCATGTTCCTGATTTCTTTTCGAACCACTTTGTGAATGCATGTCTAGTCACGTGTATTTTATCTCCAAGCTCTGTAAAAACTAAATTGAGTGGTCTTCCAAATGCTGTACTTTCCATCTTAAAATTAGCGCTGATCTCTGGGCCCGTAGGGGTCATGATACTCCCACTTATCCCGCCACGAAATGGTGGTACCTCTACAACCGACCCGGTGTAAGGATTTTTCATTTCTGAAAGGAATTCTTCAGTCGTTGGATCTTGGTATAGGAGCCATGATCTTGATTTAGTTTCTACTTTATCATTTCCTACTTGTCTCATTATTTTCATACCACATCCAGAAAATCTAACTACTTCCTTACCAAAAACATCTAAATCATCAGGCTGATCAGGTCTTATCCCAAAGACACGACCTTCAGAGTAGGAGTATGTTTTTGTACCGGACATATCACCTCGCAGTTTTTCAAATATGAGTAATTGATCTTTTGGATCTTTTAAGTTGTAAGCTATATTAGAAAGTGTTTTTGAAGTTGGTGGCGATGCAATTGCGTTTGCAGATGAGCAAGATGATAATATCCCGGCAGCAGGAATAGTACTTAACAGGCTTAATGACTGTCTTCGAGTAATGGCCATATTTAGTTAATTTAATTAATTGTTAACTAAGTTAATCAATATTTTTAAATGGGAGCAGTATAGCTTAATTATAAGCCTCTATTAGGATAAAAATTTATGAATCAACTTCATTGTTCATTGTTATTATTTGAAATCATAAAGCAACTACCTTGGATATTAATTTTTGTAAATGTTATATTTTCATTCTTTGCCAATTTCTAGAAAGCTAACTGTCATAAATCACAAACCCATGACCACGGTTGCAATTAGTGATTAAAACTATCTTTTGGTTCTTAGTTAGGTTTATGGATCTAGATAAATATGATAGCTCTTACTGAACACTAATTATAGTGATTCTTAGATAATAAATCAGAGCCAATTTCTCTAGTTGGGGTAAGATCTTTTGCGATAGAAAACTGAAATGTACTGCCAACTCCAAATTCAGACTTGTAAGAAATATTACCACCATGTTGTTCTATTATCTTTTTACAAATTGATAAGCCCATACCAGTTCCTTCATATTCGTCCTTACTGTTAAGTTGTTTGTATGGTTTGAATATGTCAGTTTTGGAGTCCTTCATACCTATACCAGTATCTGATATTGAGAACTCCCAATATTGGAAGTTTTCTTTAGCAGTTATTTTGATTTCATTTGCTTTTTTTGAATCAGTAAATTTGATCGCATTACTGATGAGATTTTGAATTACACGCTTAAGTTTTACTTGATCTCCTTTGAGCTTTATCCTTGGGAGAATTGGATTCAATATGATATTCTTATCATCAATATTATAATTCAAGAGAGCACACGTGCTTAAGATAAGGTCGTTCATATCGATAGTCTCTAATTTCAATTTTTGAGAATTTATCTTAGAGTATTCTAATAAGTCAGAAATCAGCTCTAAAGTCTGATTTGCATTACTTTGTATAAAGTTCATATAAAGATGTTCTTCATCGCTAAGTTTTTGTTTCGTCTTTTTCTTGAGTAGGTCGGAGAAGCTTTTTATGGTGTTAATAGGAGCTTTAAGGTCGTGCGATGCGACATGTGCAAATTGTTCTAACTGAATATTTGACTCGATGTACTTTTCAAGATCTACTTGTTTTGATTCTAGAGCTAATTTTGTTTTTATCAGTTCTCTATTCAGTTTGCCAAGTTTATTGACCGTCTTTCTTTTTGCTAAGAATAAGAATATGCCAACTAAGAGTGCAAGGCTTAGTAAAAATAGTCCTAGTTGATAAACCAAGCTGGTCTTTGCCACCAGTTCTTTTTCCTTATTGAGAAGCTGAATTCTTTTGTGTTGATTTTCATTTTGATATTTAGCTTCGAGCTCTGCTGCTTGATAAAAAACCTTTTGTTCTTGTTCTGATTTTGTCCATTTGAGATGCTCTTTTTCAAATTTATAGGCATTCTCAAAATCTTTTTTCCCGACGTACAACAGCGATAATTGGTGTGTAATATCAGCTGCTAGTTGTGGTCTTGGAATTTTTGAAAAGTTATAAGCATCTAAAGCTTTCTTAATGGCATTATCAGTTTCGCCCTGCTTGTGAAGAACTTTAGATTTTAAGAGATTGATTTTTGGTTTTATGAAAAATATGCTTAATTTTTCTCCGAGCGCAAGACCTCTGTCTGTATAACTTAAGGCGCTTTTAAAATTTTCTTCCTTGACATTAATTTCAGCCATAGCCAATGAAGCATTTAGTTCTGCCATAATGAAGCCAGATTCTTTTGAAAGCTTGATGCATTTTTCACAATAGTCATGAGCCTCTTCAGTAAGATCGTTTGCCAATAATGAAAGTGCCAATTCATCACAAAACCTTACTTTCAAATCTTGATTATTAATCAAATCGGAATATTCCATTATTTGCTGTAAAAACTGCAATGCAGTATCATGGTCATTTAATAAGGTATAGCAATATGCAATATTTCCTAAAATCAGTCCTTTAGCATTTTTGTCTTTAATAGGCTTTTCTTCGCATAACGCTAAACCTTTGTATAAGTAATTTAAGCCAGTTTCTAATTGATAGATATTATGAGATATGTACCCAATATTATTATAGCACAAAGCCATAAGATCATAGTCATTAATTTTCTTCGCAATAGCCAGCGCTTCTTTTTGAGTTTCTAGACTTTTTAGATATTCTCTTTGTGCCATATAGGTCATGGAAAGATTCTTGGTTGCATAACCTAGCGTGTGATCATCATTGTGTTTCTTGGCAAGTTCAACTGCTTTTATATTATACACTCTAACTGAATCAAACGATATGTTTCCATATGATGTCGAGATCTTAAAGTTGATGGATCCTAACAAACTATCAGGTGCAGTAATTAGTAATTTCTTAAGTGAATCTATAGTTTCTAATCTTGTAGTTTTATTAAAACTAGATTGACCAATTATCTTAGAGTTACATAAGAATATACAAAAAGAGAATACTAAGAAGACCAAAAATCTCATATGTCGAATAGAATTGTTAATAAAGTATTTTCAAATATGGAAGTAACCATATGCATATTTCTTCAAGTGTGAACTAATATCTAATAAGGCCTTTTCAAATACTTGCCTTTAGCCTCTCCGACAACATTGCCATTTTCATAAACTAAATTGCCTCTAAGGAAGGTGCTCTTCACTCGACCACCCAATTCCATCCCTTCAAATGGTGTATAGCCTTGAGCAGATTCTGACTCTGCTGCTCTTACCACAAAACTGTCATTAGGATCATACAATACAATATCAGCATCGTAGCCAATAGCAATATCTCCTTTGCTTCTCAATCCGTATCTCTGTGCAGGATTCCAACAAACAAGCTTAGCGATGTGTTGTAGACTCATACCTCTTTTTGTCCCTTCGGTATGCAAGCCCGACAGCAAATATTCTGTTCCACCAAAACCAGACTTTGCAAGAAAGATGTTATCTGGATTCTTATTGTCTACTTTGAATTCAGCAGAGCAACAAGCATGGTCACTGACTACCCAATCAATATTTCCCTCTAGTAAATGCTTCCATAGGTATTCTACATTCTCTCTGTCTCTAATGGGTGGGTTCACTTTTGCATGAGCAGCTGCAGGAGAATCTACATCTAAGAGCATGTGTCCGATGGTTACTTCTCTTTTAAAATTTATATGAGGAAATACAGACTGCATCATCATCGCTGCATCTACAGCTTTTCGAGAGGTAAGGTGTAATAGATTGATGTTTGGACAAGCTGTTTCGTTAGCTAGATAGCTAGCAATAAATATGGCCAATCCTTCGGAGTGGGGCGGCCTAGAGGCACTGTAAGCACGGAGTCCAGATAGAGTGCCTTCCTTCTCTACGATCTCAGTATATGCTCTCATGATCTCGGCAGTCTCGCAATGTAGGCTAAGGCTTATTTCGTCTTTTTTATCAGGATTTTTCTCTATCGCTTTTTGCACACTACGCATGATAAATTCAAAATGAGCGATATCATAATGCTCTCCTTCTGGAGTCATCAGGAACTCATTTTGACTTCCTTTAGAAGCCTTGCCATGTAAGCCATGACTGCCATAAAACATAAATATCTTAAAGGAGGTTACACCGTATTTTTCGATTAGTAACTCTATCTCATCTCTATGCTCATACATGATCGGTGCTAAGTGATAAGCATAGTCCACATGGAAATTATCTTTAGAAGCATCGAGAACTTTGGGAAAAAATTTGTCGTACGGCCCTGTTTCATTTAAGTAGTATTGACCAGTCCGAATGTAGTTGAGGCTAGATGTCACCCCGCCCATGGCAGCCGCTTTACTTTCTGTTACGGCATCGGTGGCAAGTGGAGCATATATCCCAGTATGCATGTGAGCGTCCACTAGACCTGGGAAAGCTAACATGCCTTTGCCATCATAAACTTCTTTTGCTGTATCTGGAGATATGTCTTGTCCTAGCTGTGCTATTTTTTCGTTTTTGATCCCTATATCTTGTACTAATACTTCTGATCTGTTAGGGCTAATTACTTTTACATTCTTTATTACTTTATCTAGCATGTCTTTATTTTTTCTTAATATTATTTTGCATTTTATTTTTGTAGTGGTTCCTTACATCTAGCGCTTATTTGCTTGATATCAATTGTAGACTTTCCAATTGCTTTATCTGTTCTTCGGTATAGTTTAACTTTCTAAGGATTGATGCTGTATCAGATCCTATTTCTGGAGGATCATTCTTTTTAATGGATCTTTCACCTCCATACTCTAGTGGAAACTTAGGTAATTTTACCATTTTACCGTCTTTCATTTTTACTTCGTAGAGGCTATTCCCTTCATTAAGCTGAGGGTCATCATACAAGTCCGATGGTCTTGAGATTGGTGCAAAAGGAATATGACCTGCCTCACATTTTTTTATGATTTGGCTCTTTGTATTTGCCTTTACTCTTGCATCTAGTTGTGGTAAAAACCATTCTCGTTCATCTATTCTGCCATTATTGGTTTTTAATCGGTCATCATTTTTCCAATCCTCCCATCCAAATGCTTCGCAAAATCTCACCCAATGCTTATCACTGATGATCCCTATAAAAACTTTATCATTATCTGCGGTATCAAATATTTTATAGATACTCCATGCACTAAGCCGCTCAGGCATAGGTGGAATAGGGTAGTCTACTTGTGATTGGTAAGCCATATGTTGCCCTACCAAAAATGTGCAAGTCTCATACAATGCAGATTTTACAAATTTTCCTTTGCCTGTTTTCTCTCTTTCGTATAATGCTTGTAGAATACCTATGTAACCAAACATCCCGCCGGTGATATCGACAACTGAGGTGCCCGCTCTTAATGGATCTCCACTTCTCCCAGTCATATAAGCTAAGCCGCCCATCATCTGCACTACCTCATCCATGGCATGCCTTTTTTCGTAAGGGCCACTTAAGAATCCTTTTAGCGAGCAGTAAATTATTTTGTCGTTTACTTTTTTAAAATCCTCGTAGCCAAGCTTTAATCTTTCCATAGTTCCCGGCCCAAAATTCTCAATGACAACATCTGCTTCTTTAGCTAATTCGTAAACGATCTTAAGTCCTTCTTCAGATTTGAGGTCCAATGCAAGACTTTTCTTGTTTCGATTATAAAACCAAAAATACCCTGTCCCAAATCCTTTTAAAAATCGGGTAGGGCTACCCGTTGTTGGTTCCACTAATATGACATCAGCGCCATTCTCTGCCATCATAAGTCCTGCACATGGCCCCATTACTGCATGAGTGAACTCTAGTACTTTGATCCCTTCTAAAACATTACTCATGACTAGTCTTTATTTTGTTATATGCAGTTAATGGTTTTTCTTCTATAGTCGTTTGTATTGTACTATTAAACTTATTAAGAAAACCGTATAAAGAAATAGTAAAAACAATTTCTACAATTTCCTCTTTGCTGAAGTGTTTTTTTAATTCTTCAAAATCTTCCTCAGTAGACCCATTAGGTACTATGCCGGCATGATGAGCAAGGCGGAGCGCTGCTTTCTCTTTTGGGCTAAATAGTTCGCTAGTCGGATATTCCCAGATTGCTTTCATTTTATTTTCTTCAACACCATTTTTTAAAGCGGTGAAGCCTGTATGAGCAGAGCAGTAGTGGCAACCAGATGCTTGACTGGTTATGTAACCTATCATTCGTTTAAGACCGGCATCTACAGTACCCGCACCTAAGACCGAGTTAATCAATTGGCCTGCTCCCTTTAGCATTTCAGGACAATGTGCCATGATTAATCCGTCTTCTGGCATAAAACCCATAGTCGATGCCCCAGCCTCCATCAAGACTTTAAATTCAGGTATTTCATCTAATGACCTTGGTGCTATTCTGCTCATCTTAGTTTAACTTGTAAGTTTTATTCTTCTTTAGATAAGATACTAATCCACCCTCATTTAATATGTCGATCATAATGTCTGGTAGTTTGACAGCAGTATACTTTTTGTCAGCAGTTAGATCATGTACTTCCCCAGTTTTAAGGTCATATTTTATTTCAGCTCCGATTTGAATATCATGTTTACCAATTTCTAAAACTGGCAGCCCGATGTTGATAGCATTTCTAAAAAATATTCTAGCAAAATCTTCTGCAATAACGACTGCAATACCGGATTGCTTTATTGCAATAGGCGCCTGCTCTCGAGAACTGCCACATCCAAAGTTCTCACCGGCGACAATAATATCACCCTGTTGAACATTTTTACTGAAGCTAGGATCAAGATCTTCTAATACATGTGCAGCCAAGGTGCTTAAGTCCAAAGTCTTGGTATACTTGCCTGGAATAATTCTATCTGTATCTATATTATTACCGTATACATATACCATCAAGCAATATTTTTTGGGTTAGTAATTTCTCCTGTTAGCGCACTGGCAGCAACTGTAGCAGGAGCAGCTAGATAGATATTAGAATTAGGGTTACCCATCCGTCCTCTAAAATTTCTATTCGCGGCAGAGATAACGATTTCGTCGTTGCCAGGGACACCTTGATGTGTGCCAACACAAGGACCACAACCAGGCGTAATTATTGAAGCTCCTGCTTCAATTAATGTTTGAAGCGTCCCATCATTCATAGCATCTAGCAAGGTGCCTTTAGAGGCTGGAGCTATCATGAATCTTACACCATCTTTTATTTTTTTTCCTTTTAGAATATCTGCAGCGGCATGCAAATCTTCTAATCGGCCATTGCAACAGGTCCCTATAAATGCATAATCAATTTTAGTACCTGCTACTTTAGAAATATTATCTACATTGTCTGGAGACTCTGGCGCTGCCACCTGAGGTTGAAGATCGCTAACGTCAAATTCAAAAATCTGTTTATATACCGCATCTGCATCCGGATAAATCGGTTCCCATTCATAATCCAGTTGAAGCCCTCTAGGATTGACAATTCCTGTTTTACCTCCCATCTCTGCGACCATATTTGCGATTGTCATCCTACTCGCTAAAGTCATATTCTCGAATGCTTCCCCTTCAAACTCTATAGCTTGGTAAGTAGCGCCTGAGATTGTTATTTTTCCGACAAGAAATAAGATTAGATCTTTTGCTGATACGCCTGCTTGCAGTTTTCCGTTACAAACAATCTTTATAGACTCTGGAACTTTGAGCCATATCTGTCCTGTCATCATAGTTGCCGCTAAGTCAGTAGATCCGACACCGCATGCAAAAGCATTGAGCGCACCGTAAGTTGGGGTATGCGAATCAGCACCTATAAAAATATCTCCAGGTCTAACATATCGATGCTCTGTGATGACTTGGTGGCATATACCTTCTCCTATCTCAAAAAGTTTGATCTCCTGCGCTTTAGCAAACTCACGCATGAGTTTGTGTAGATTAGCAATACGCTCATTAGGCGGAGGGACAGCATGATCTAGAACTAAGACTACTTTATCCTTATCAAAAACTTGCTTGCCATCCATGGCCTCAAAAGCTTTAAGGGCTAGTGGGGCGGTAGTATCTGTGGCCATAACACCATCTACACGGGAGATGACCAGATCCCCTGGAATCACATCATGCCCGACATGCGCGGCGATTATTTTTTCACTTATTGTTTTCGCTCCCTTGTTCATATGATCGCTATATCATCTTTTTGTAATAGACTATACATCTTACTCTGTAAACCATGGCCAAGAAAGGCCTCCATTTCTTGCGATAGCTTGGCAACCTTATTTATATCTATACCTGTTTCATAGCCCATCTGATGTAGCATATGGATGGTATCTTCCGTAGCTATATTTCCTGTTGCACTTTTGATAAACGGGCAACCTCCCAATCCTCCAAATGCCGCGTCAAATATCCTTACACCAGATCTAAGGGCAGCATAAACGTTTGCATAACCTTTGCTCTCTGTATTGTGCAGATGCAGGATCACAGGCGTATTACCTGCTTGTTCTAGCACCTCATTCATCAGTTCTTCTATTTGTCTAGGGTTTGCCATGCCTGTAGAGTCTGCCAAGGCTAACTCATCTATGCCCGTATCAAGATGGGACTTGACCATATCTAAGACGAGTCTTTTTGATATCATACCTTCATACCGACAACCGAATGCACACTGGATTCCACCCCTTGCTATCAAATTATTTTCTTTGCATAGCTTTACCATTTCTACGAAAGCAGCTTTCGCTTCTGTATGTGTTTTTCTAGCATTTTTTTGGCTATGCGTATCGCTAGCTGATATCGAACAGGATACATGTTCGAGTCCAGCATTGATAGCGCGTTCTACACCTTTCAGATTAAGGACTAGTCCACTATATAAGACACCATCTTTCTTGTCGACAAGCTTGCATAGTTTTTCGGCATCTGCCATTTGTGGTACCAGCTTAGGATGCACAAAAGAAGCAATCTGTATTCTTTTTATACCCGCATCAACTAGTTGATCTATGAAATGAATTTTTTGCTCAATACTCAAAAGCTGAGTAAGATTTTGAATCCCATCTCTGAGGCCTTGTTCTTCTATTATTACGCTGTTTTCTGTTTTCATTTGATATTAATCCTCCAACTCATAAAACTCCATCCATGCTCCATCGGGTGTCTGTATTGACATAATCTCTGCTTTGCCATATGGTGAGAGATTAATTCCTTTTGCATGATTTATTATTTCGACACCTTTACTTATTAAGCGGTCTTTATATGCTGCTATATTTTCTACTGGGTATCGAAGCATCAATATACCTAAATTAGGTGGGGCGCATTGATTAGTAAAATCTCGCCCCTCAAGTCCTTCTATCTCCACCAGTTCTACCGACCCTTCGTTATTACCATCTGGACTTAAGATCTGGATATGCCTGCGGGTATTTGGATAAATATTGTGTGGTATTCCAAATACGTTTGGCCCAGCAGGACTGTTTTCACTAATGTTTTCCATATAGACCTGCCATCCTAACTTATCTAGGAAAAACTCCTTAGAGATATTGATATCTCTCACTATTTGAGAAGAATTAAAAATATGACTCATCTCTTTAAGTAAAGGAAAGCCAACCAGCGTAGGTGCATGTCTTTGTATCAAGGCGAAAACAATATCCTCGCTTCCTTTCATCAATATTTCGGAGACATGAAACTGATTAAAGTGATATTCTTCATAATCGCAAAACCCTGTCCAACCGTAAGACTGAAAATCCTCTATTTTTTGTTCTATATCTGCAACTCTTAAATCTACATCATAAATGCCTCCTGTATCCCAGCTTTGCGAATTAGAGCGGATATGCTTTTGAGGTACATTTTGAAAACTAACTAAGCGTAATAATCCAAAATCTCTTCCTGGGTATTTCAATAAATTAGAATGTGCAACTGCATTTGTCGGAAGCTTCCAAAAATCGAGTTGGTTACGCGCTAATTCGGTCTTATCAATGACTTCCCACCCACCTAATGAGGTATACATTTGCGTATCTGCCTCAAGATTTCTAACTGAAAAAACTACTTCCTTAAAACCGTGCAATTTATATTCCATTGATACTGTATAGAATGAGCAAAAAAATAGTTAAGTTTATTAACTATTTATAAAGTTAACTAATTTTTAGAATCTTAATTGGTGTATACAGATGTTTATGAATTCAAGTAAAAATAACACTGATTCTTATAATATTGAGATAAATGAATGGGTAGATTCCCTAGACGAATTTATAGATGATCTAGGAGAGCAGAGGACGGTAGAACTCATGAAAACACTTAGGAATCATGCGCTCCGACGAGGGGTTAAGTTGGTAGGGGAAGCTCTTAATACACCATATATCAATACCATCAATGTAAAGCATCAGCCACAGTATCCTGGCGATACCGAGATCGAGACCAAGATCGAAAACATCAATCGATGGAATGCCATGTGTGTGGTGCTACAAGCGTACGATTCGGGTAAAGGGCTCGGAGGTCATATCGCTACTTATGCTTCAGCAGCAACTATGTATGAGGTAGGTTACAATCATTTTTTTAAAAAGAAAAGTGCCGACTATGGTGGAGATTTAGTTTCGTTTCAGCCTCATGCTGCACCAGGAGTGTATGCTCGTGCTGTATTGGAAGGTAGGTTAACGATACAGGACCTTAAGAATTTTAGAAGAGAACTAAAACCTGAAGGAGGCCTGCCATCTTACCCGCATCCGAGAAGAATGCCATGGTTCTGGGAAATCCCCTCTGCCTCTATGGGATTGATCGGTGTGAGTGCAATCTATCAGGCCAGATTTAAGAAGTACCTCGAGAATAGAGGACTCAAAGATAAAAATGGTGGTAAGGTTTGGGTATTTGTAGGTGATGGAGAAATGGATGAGCCAGAGACACTCGGAACATTAAATATAGCAGTAAGAGAACAGTTGGATAATCTTGTACTAATCGTAAACTGTAATCTGCAGAGGCTTGATGGTCCTGTGAGAGGAAATGGAAAGATCATCCAAGAGTTAGAAAGAAGTTTTCTCGGTGCTGGATGGAATGTAACTAAAGTAATATGGGGTAGCGAATGGGATTCTTTGCTGGAGCGAGATCACAATGGCATTTTGGTAGATAGGATGAATCAGGCACTTGACGGGGATTATCAGATGTACTCTGTGTTGTCTGGAGAAAAAGTGAGAGCGCACTGGACAAAAGATAATCCTGAGTTAGAAGATCTAATGAAGTCATTGACCGATGAAGAGATTCGTACAATCAAGAGAGGTGGTCATGATGTGAAGAAAGTATATGCAGCCTTTGATAAAGCGGCGAGGCCCAATGGCAAGCCCAGTGTGATCCTCATGAAAACTATCAAGGGGTATGGCATGGGCAAAGCTGGCGAAGGCAAGAATACCACTCATCAAAAGAAAAATATGAGTGAGGTAGAGCGAATCGAGACAGCGACTCGGTTAGGTATACCACTAAGTGAAGCAGATGCCGCTAAAGCACAGTTCTATGTCCCTGAAGAAGACAGTGCAGAGATTCAGTATCTTAAAAGTAGGAGACAAACATTAGGTGGCTCTTTGCCTGAGCGGACTGAGAATGTAAAGCCAATTGAATTATTGTCAAAAGACATCTTTGCAGAGTTTGACAAAGGATCGGGAAAGAGAGAATTATCTACGACTATGGCAATGGTACGGATCATATCTGTCTTGCTTAAAAATAAAAAAATAGGGAAATATATAGTGCCGATAATACCCGATGAAGCGAGGACTTTTGGCTTAGATGGTTTGTTTAGATATGCGGGTATTTATCAACCTAAAGGTCAATTATATGAGCCGGTGGATGCTGATACCTTAGCATACTATCGAGAGAGTACTGATGGCCAGATACTGCAAGAAGGGATCTGTGAGGCTGGTGCCATAGCTTCTTTTATGGCAGCAGGGACTGCATATTCATTGCATGGGCTGCCTATGATCCCATTCTATATTTTCTATTCGATATTTGGGTTTCAGAGGGTAGGTGATATGATATGGGCATGTGGAGATATGATGTGTAAAGGCTTCTTGTTGGGTGGTACTTCTGGTAGGACTACGCTTAATGGTGAAGGAGTACAACACCAAGATGGACACTCTCATGTCTTATCAAGTGTCGTGCCTAATCTCAAATCTTATGATCCAGCATTTGCTTACGAGTTAGCAGTGATCGTTAAAGATGGGATAGAGCGGATGTATCACCACATGGAAAAAATATTCTACTATATAACGATAACTAATGAAAACATCCTAATGCCTCCAAGGCCTAAGAAGGTTAAAGATGTGGATATTCTTAGAGGTGTTTATAAGTTCGAAGAAAGTAAATCAAAGTCAAATAAAAGAGTACATCTGCTCGGTTCAGGAGCTATCATTACTCAGACTATAGCGGCCAAAAGAATGTTAGAAGCGCTAGACATAAACGTAGATATGTGGAGTGTAACGAGTTACCAAGAGCTAGAACGAGATGCAGTGGCTACCGAAAGGGAGCAATTACTAGATCCGAAGAGTAAACGCCAATCGATTATAGAAGAAGTATTTGGAAAAGAAAAAGGAGTATTTGTATCCGTATCGGATTATATGAAGTCGATAGGGCTATCCATATCCAGATGGATGCCAGCAGACTATGCGGTACTAGGTACTGATGGTTTCGGTGTAAGTGAGTCTAGAGAGACACTGAGAGATCATTTTGAGATAAGCCCTAAGTACATCGTCCTAGCAGCATTAAACTTGATGGTAAAGAAAGGAGAATTGAAAATGAGTGTGCTCACTAAGTTTATGAAAGATAAGCAAATCTCAAATGATAAAATAAACCCAGCAACTTACTGATTATGGCAGAGTTATTACTACCATCGCTGGGAGAAGGAATCGAGGTAGGGACAATAGTCTCTATACTTACAGATATCGGTGATACGATAGATAAAGAACAATCAGTCGTGGAGGTAGAGACTGATAAAGTGACGATGGAAGTGCCAAGCCCCTTCGCGGGTAAGGTATCAGAGATCTTGATAAAAGTTGGCGATGAAGTATCAGTAGGGCAAGCCATGTTTATTATTCTCAATGAGGATCAGGAATCTGCAGATGCGCCAAAGCAAGCAATGCAAACGCCAATCGACACCAACGAAAATCCGTCAGTAGTTAAAGATGAAATAGCTAACCAACCACAAGAGAAACAAGAGATACCTCAAAACCCAGCCATCAGAAGAGAGCGAAAAGAAGGCTTAAGAGCCACACCAAAAGCACGTAAGTTAGCTAGAGAGCTAGGGGTAGGTTTAGGCAGTGTAGCTGCTGCTAGCAAGGTATTGATGGAAGAAGATATCAAAGCGCATATAAAAGATAATCAGGGTAATGTAATCTCAGCCCAGTCAACTTTGCCGCTACCGAGTTTTGAGAAATGGGGTGATACTCGTAAGGAGAAGATGCCTGCGATTATGAAGGCAACAGCTAGGAATATGATGCAATCATGGCGAGAGATTCCCCATGCATGGTTGCAAGGGGAGGCAGATGTGACAGAGACTGAGACCCAGAGAAAGGAACTTAATAAACATTATGATCTAAAGATTTCTCTTACTGTTTTTATTGCTAAAGCAGTGGCTAAGACTCTAAAAGATTTTCCAAAATTTAATAGTAGTCTGAATTACCAAACAGAAGAGATCATCTTTAAGGACTATGTAAACATTGGTATCGCAGCAGATACTGAGCACGGATTATTTGTCCCGGTGATCCAAGGTGTTGATCAGCTTTCTCTGAGCCAGATATCAACTACTATCACTGATCTAGCTGCCAGAGCCAAAGACAAGAAACTAAAAATGGAAGAGCTAGAAGGAGGTAATATTACGATCTCTAATTTGGGGGGATTTGGTACGACAGCTATCTTCCCGGTGATTCTGCCCCCTCAAGTAGCGATTATAGGAGTCGCTTCCTATCAACTACGGGATGGACGAAAATATTTACCATTGACTATAGGTTTTGATCATAGAGTTATCGATGGTGCTGATGCTGGTAGATTTTTGCAACGGCTAACTAGTTACCTTAAAAATCCAGTTAATATCTTAACTTAACAATCATTATGAGCGGTAAAAATTCTAGTATAGCTTTCGAAGGATTATGCAATCATCTACACACAGCGACCTTATGTAGTACGGATTTAAAAACTATGAAGCAATTTTATATTGATGTCATGGGGATGCAACTAGAAGGCCCAGTTGAGTTATCAATAGAACAAAAAGAAACACAAAGAAAGCTCTGGGGGATTCCTGATGATATTGATTATGATTACTATCACATCCATCGATCAGCAGTCCCTTCATTGATCAAGATAAGGTTGATTCACTTACATGCTGCTACACCACATATTCATCATAGCTACAGTTCTAGAGAGCTAGGATCGTTCTCATTAGGCTTTCCTAATGGTGATATACATCAGATGGACAAGAGAGTTGAAGATGGAGGGTTCGGTAAGATGGCGGATATGCAGACAGGAGATGTCACTCGGGATGGTAAAACCTATCCCTACTACGAGACTATTTATAAAGGACCTGATTATCTACACTGCGTAGGTTTACAGCGCGGTGGTGGTATGGAACAAGTAAGTCCTATTGATGATGCAACTAATCTTGGAGGTCCAGGTTATTCTGCTTATGTGACTAATCGATCAGATGACGAGCTAGATTTTTATATTAAAGTATTAGGACTAGAAGTGAGATTTGATTGGGTATGGGAAGCGTCACCTGGTTCTGCATTGGGTATTGCAGAAGGTGTGCCATTTAGATTTGTCTCTCTTTATGCTAAAGGATCACATCAGAATCATTTGCTGTTTTTAGATTATAAGGATGGTATCTTCGAAGAGATAAATGCACCTCCTAGGGTTCCTAATCAGGGCTTAGGGATGTGGACCTTTGAGACTAAAGATTTAGACACAGTTTTGCAGAATATAAAAGACATGAAGATGCAATTAGGGAGTGGCCCTTATGAGCATCATGACCCTATACTTGGGCAGTGTAGGGCAGCAACAATGTTAACACCTACAGGTTTTTTGGTCGAAGTTTTTGAATCTAAATAAATTGATAACATGAATGCAGTGTTAAAAGAGTTTGTTGATATCCTAAGTGGCACACTTGATAATATTGATCAAGTCAATGAAGAGAAAGTAAATGCAAATCAAGTGCATCCTTATGCAAAACATGTTACAAGCGATTGCACACATATTGTGAGAGGATTTCCCAAAGATAATCATGGCAGATATATACTAGAGGAGAGTTACTACACTTACCCAGGTCAAGAAATGATCGTTAAGCCACTGCTATTTTATGTTGTTGAAAAAGAAGGTACCGTTTACCTTAATTCTGTTACAGTGCCTGAGCGGTTAGACCCAATAGAAGTGGTTAATTCAAATGCAGATTTGTTTTTTGATTATGAGGAGTTACACATCAAGCCAGCTTTTGGAGCTGCACCATATAAGTATCATCCAGAAGGAAAATATTTTACAACTGATCACTTTTGTGAGTTTGCTCCAGGACTAACCTTTAGACTAACAGAAACACTCGAGCAGGGAAGACTGAGCGTTATGGAGACTTGGACGAAGGATGGGGTAGTGACCACACCATACGACAAACCAATTATTTACATAAAAAAGTAAGCATGAAATCATCAGATATTAAAATGCTATTAGGGATTCCTTTATTTGGAATGATCCTATTAGCAATTTCTAATGGAATGACATTCTCAGGTCTTACTGTATTTGATGAAGCACTCATTGGAGAGTTTGATTGGTCTAAGGCTACTCTAAAATTTAGAGATACCCTCAACTTAGGTGTTGCTGCTTTGATTATGCCATTCATGGGAGCGATCATTGATAAGTATGGTGTAAAGACCACATTTATATTTGGGCTATTACTGCTCTCTGGTGTTATGTATAGTTATAGTCTTATCGGTTCTTCTACTCATATGTACTTGATACACGTAGCTATGGCTTTTGCACTCGCTGCAGCAGGTACATTGGCAGTTGTGATCATGGTATCACAACGAGTATCTGATAACAGAGGGGCGGCCATTGGCATTGCTTTAGCAGGTACTAGTTTAGGTGGATATATTATGCCTAAGATAGGTGGATGGCTTTTGACGGAGTATGGATGGAGGCAAGCATTTAGATATGAAGCAATTTTTCCTTTGATACTATTAGGTTTTGTGATTTTATTTTTAAAGTCATCAGATACAAAAACAGAAGATGGGAAAAGTAAGACCGATGACTTGGTTGAGTTGACCTTTGCAGATGCATTAAAAACAAAACAATTTTGGTTATTAAGTTTTATAGGGTTCTTTACTTACTACAGTATTATGGGTGGTTATCTTAATCTATTTTTATATATGAGAGAGTTGGATTTAAGTACAGAAGATGCGATCAAAGGATTAGGTTATATGTCCTTATTTATTTTGGGTGCAAAGTTTCTCTCTGGTCTGATGACTAGCTATGTAGATAAATACACCTTGTTTAAAATTCAAGTATTCATCATGTTACTTGGTGCAATTGGATTCTCATTATACACCACAACAGCCGTGTGGTACGCCATCCCATTATTCGCTATCGGATGGGGAGGTTTATATACATTAATCAATTTTATTATCATCACTACGTTTGGGGTCAACTCAGCAGGCAAGATTGGTGGTACGATCTCCTTTTTTGAGAGCATGGGTGCCGGCTTAGGTATTTGGTTGTCTGCCTTAATTGCTGATCAGTCAGGGTCTTATGCACTTAGTTTTAAAATCATAGCCTTATTTCTCTTTTTAGGATTATTGCTATCATTTTTCATCAGTCCAGTTAAAGAAAATGAAAGTACGGAACCCGCGTAATGGAACGTATGACTATACGTTAGCCATTGATAGCCCTAATCAGGTGTCTCATAAAGCACTAGCGCTCAAGAGTACTCAGCAAGCTTGGAATAGCAAAGGTATAGCACATCGCGTAAAGGTCCTGATGGAGCTGGCTACTATGCTAGAGATAAAGAGTGAAGAAATCATTAATCAGTTATCTATCGATACAGGAAGACGGAAAATAAGTCGGATAGAATTCGATGGTGCTATAGGTCTGATTAAAGGACGATGTTATAGTTCTCCAAAACTTATGGAAGAAGTTCCAATTAGAGATTCATTCTCTAATCCTACGGTACAGATTAAACAACAGCGAGTTCCTTATGAGTTAGTTGGTGTGATTAGCCCGTGGAATTTTCCACTATTGCTTGCGCTCATAGATACAGTTCCTGCGCTATTAGCAGGTTGCTCGGTACTTCTAAAGCCTAGTGAGGTGACTCCTAGATTTATCGACCCGTTGGAAGCAGTTGTAAAAGAGATCCCGGAGCTAGCAAGCGTATTGCAGTTTGTAAGAGGTGGGGCAGAGAGTGGTGCTGCGTTGGTTGATAATGTGGATGTAGTCTGTTTTACAGGCAGTGTCGCTACAGGTAAAATTATCGCTATGAATGCCGCTAAGAATTTTATTCCAGCCTTCTTAGAGCTTGGAGGTAAAGATCCAGCAATAGTACTAGCTGATGCAAACTTAGAAATTGCCGCAGATGCAATAATTAGAAGTGCTGCAGGGGCAACGGGTCAGGCTTGTCAATCTTTAGAGCGAATCTACGTTGATGAGAAAATTCATGATTCATTAATTAGCCTTTTAGTTGAGAAGATAAATAAGGTGACTTTTAACGCTGATTATGAAAAAGGCGGTACGATGGGGCCATTGATTTTTGATAAGCAAGCAGATAAAATAGAAGAACAAATAAATGATGCAATAGACAAAGGCGCTCAGGTAAAAACTGGCGGCAAAATAGAAAATATCGATGGTGGTGCATGGATGCTGCCGACGGTAGTTACTCAAGTGAATCACGAGATGAGCTTGATGACAGAAGAAACGTTTGGCCCTGTGATTCCTGTAATGGCATACAAGGATCTTGATCAAGCGATTGCTTTAGCCAATGATTCAGATTATGGGTTATCAGGATCAGTATTTTCTAGTGACCTAGAGGAAGCTGTTAGAGTGGCATCGTTAATTGATGCCGGAGGCATTAGCGTCAATGACGGAAGTCTTACCAATCAGGTGTTTGATGCTACTAAGAATTCTTTCAAGCTGTCTGGTCTTAATGGATCGAGAATGGGTAATGATGGATTCACAAGATTTTTTAGAACTAAAGCTTTATTGATACAGACTGCACACCCTAAAAGTATCCATTCGCAGGAAGAGTAGGGTGTATGATTTGATGTATGGCGAGTCTATACTTGAAGGCTGTTGATCGACTTCAGAGTCGTTGCACAATATTGCATAGAATTCAGAACCCTCTGATGTCGGTTTGAAAAGACCATTGCTATAATTTTAAATATCATCCAACAACTCATTAAACTCTACCAAAAAACCATCAGGGTCATAGAAGGTACTAACTAAAACTTTGATCTTACTTTTACCATCATATCCTGGATATTCTACGTGCTTTGGAGCTGTGAAAACTTCTATACCAGGAATCTGCTTGATTGTCTCAAATTTCTTTTTCACATCTTTGCTATTAAAGAGTAGGACTATATTCTGAGCGGTAAAGCCTTCTCTTCTAACGGGAGATTCTTCTATGTCTTCACCATAGTAATATTCTAATAGTCCAAGTACACCATAGTACTCATGGGTTGCTTTTAGGAAGACCAACCGCAAAGTCTGTTCCCCTTCTTTTCCATCCTTTCTGGGCCGCTGAAGCTTGTTGTCATAGATGACTTCCATTCCGAGGGCATCTTTGTATAACTTTAGTGAGGTTTCTATATCCCTTACGATTAGGGTCGTCCTCCGCAGGACTAGCGGGAAGTCTTTAGGTTGTGCGGTGATATTAAATATTTGTTCGTCCGTTAACTGAGGGCTTGTCGGCGATTGATTTTTTACGCTTTTTGTAGTTGAGCAGGCACTTAGTAATAAGACCAAGCTTAGTAATGTGAATATTTTTTTCATGACTTTTGAAATTCGTATAAAACAATAAGGTGACCATCATAATCTACAAATGCTTGTTCCATAAAAGTCATCCCATCTGAACCTTGAGCTATTTTTGGTTTTGTGATAGTAAGACCAAGCGCTTTTATTTTTTCGATTGTTTTTGGCAAATCTTTGACCCTTAGAACACTAGCCGATAGATGTGGTGAGCTGCTTGGTTTTGGTAATTTTACACCAGAGATTTGTGTTAATGCAATGGTCCGGATTTGGTCTGGACTATCTAATGTGCAGAATTTTAGTTTCGCTTCTTTTGGGATATTAAAGACTGGATAGGAGTAAGAGTCCTTACTAGAGTCGGATATTTTATGAATCGTGAATCCTAGTATATCCCGATAGATGGTTAGCGATTTATCTAAGTCTGATATCAATAAGTTAGTTCGCTTAAAGTGTGTGCCATCTAATGATGGAGATAAGCTTTGCTTGGTTGCACAAGACGTTAACAAACTTAAAAGGAGAACTACAAAAAATAACTGTTTCATATTGATAATAAGTTTAAATAATTTTGACTAATTGTTTACCTACATTTTTGCCTTCGAATAATCGATTAAGCGCTGCCGGCATAGATTCTAAACCTTCTAAGATATCTTCATGATATATAAGTTTATCTTCTTTAATCCACTGTAGCATATTGTCGTAAGCCTCAGTTATTCTTTCTTCATAGTCGTAAATAAAAAACCCTTCCATCCTTGATCTGGTAGCTCCAATCAAGTGCCAGTTTTTTAGGTGGTAGTTTTGTGTTTTTAAACTTTGATCAGTATAAGTTGAGATCCTACCGCAGCAAATGACCCTTGCATATTTATTGATATGTGGTAAAACGGTGTCTAGGACCTCGCCACCAACGTTATCAAAGAAAACGTCAATGCCATCAGGGAATAATTCTGATAATCGTTGATCGAGATTTTCTTTTCGATAATTGATCGTATCATAATAGTTAAGCTTCTCTTTAAGCAAGGTGCATTTCTCATCTTTAGAGCTTAGTCCAATTGCTTCAGCACCTTTTATCCTAGCTAAACTTCCCACTAAGCATCCCACTCCTCCAGCAGCTGCAGAGACTAAGACATTATCGCCCTCCTTCAAGCTACCTACATCATATAGACCAAAGTAGGAGGTGTACCCGGTCATGCCAAGCACCCCTAATGCTGTAGAAGGAGAGAGACCATTTTTTGGAACTTGGTAAAGCATCTTATCCGATTTGCAATCTGAGATGACATATTCTTGCCAGCCAAATTTACCTTGTACTATATCTCCGATTTTGAATCTAGCATTTTTAGAATCTATGATTTCTCCGACACCTCTTCCTCTCATGGTCTCTCCTAACTGCAGCGGGGCTTCTATACCAGCACCATCAAGCATGTAGTATTTCATGACTGGAGCAAGGGAGAGATATTTAGTTTTGATTAATACCTCATTATGCTTCAGGGCTGGGATAACACCTTCTTCTAAGTTAAAATCAGATTCCTTAACCAGGCCCTGAGGCCTCGCGGCTAAGACTAGTTTTCTGTTAGTCATAATTTCCTTCCTAGTGAGAATTGCTTGCTTTACCTCTTACTGTTTTTTTCTCTTTATTTTCCATGTGTTTTTTGAATACAGTCCAACTCGTTTCGTTAGGTCTGTTATCTGTTAATGGTGGTGCTATGTTATATTCTGGATATTTTTCGTCCAGTATCTTTTGTAATCTCGGCCAGATTTTAGACTTGTCAAAGGTGCTAAACCCTGTCGCATTAAAAACCATGATACCTACCTTGCTGCCCATTTCCATCCAAGGTAGCCATTGTGAGGTCCTCGCCCATGAGATGTTTGATTGGCTAAGTCGCCTCACATTTGCATTTTTAATTTCTGAAGTTTTATAGCTGGTATTAAATATCTCCATCGCTTGATAAGCGCCACCCACATAGACTTGATATTCTCCTGATAGGGGATTGTCGTAAAATAATGGTATCTCATCTGAGGTAAATGATATTTCTCCATACTCTCTTAGTTTAAAAGGATAGGGGTCCGTGCCATCTTCATTCTTTTCGTACCGTACACCACGCATGTTTACAGGATCATTTGCGACATGTAGGACATCTACTTTCTCTCCGGTCCATGGGTTAGTCCACACATCCATAATCTCACTTGTCTTAGGATCTAGGTACATCATAATTTCTCTTGATACACTTTTAAAACCTCGACCTCGTACTGGATCATTATCTACTCTGCACTGTCTTACATTGATACCTACTACATTAAATAAGTGCTTGTCTTTTTCTCCAGGTATTCGGCTGTAGCTTCTTCCTTCCCACATTCCATATCTAGTAACACCTTCTTCTGTAGTGCCACAGGTTGCTTTCATTCTTGCAGCAAAAGCGTCTTTACCTTTTAGCTCGACCTCTTGCCCATTCATGAGTAGGGGAAGACAAAGCATAGTTCCAAGAAGTAATAATATTAATTTCATCTTTTAATAATTTTTATTGGTCATAAGTTAATACAAACAAACTATCGGGAAGTATTTTGTTGACTTCGAAATCTTCCCAAATAACTTCATTTGTTTTTTTATCGTTATAAAATAATTCTACTAATCCAGGTTGTAGCCAGCTATATTCTTTTTTTGAGAAAAACTCTGAATAAAGCCGGTGATGCCAGCCTCTAGGAGTATCAAAAGCAACTTTAACAATCCTGTAATCTCCTAAAGTGAGATCAAAAAATGTTTCTTCGCCATTTGGATCTACTACCTTAATAATGACAGTGTTTTGATGTTTGACCATGCCTTCTCCACTTATCGAAATGGTAAAGCCTTCATCGAGGGTATGTCTAATAGCTCCGTATCCAAATGCAGATGACCACATATTATCTGCCTCAGATTTTTCTTTTTTTCCATCTAGGTCATAGGTGTTATAGCCATCGTAGGTTAATAGTATTTTTGGCTCACCGTCTCTTATAGATTCTATTCTGACCTTACCTGATGCGTTATGTGCGGCTTCCTTTTTGCTTGCATAGACCCGCCACATATTATGGATCTCATGCTGTAAAGTATCATCCCCTTGGTAGAAATTTGCATATCCCTTCAATGTTAGGCTCTTTGGGTTTTTCCAAAAATCCCCGCCAGCCTTTGCATGCGCTTTCTCCATTGCTTCTTGTGCTGTAATATTTGGCGTTTCAAATGGTTTATTTTTATTTACACAACTAAAGAGCGCCAGACTAAATACTGCAAAATAAGCTACGACTCTCATATAATTACTGGTTGCGAAACCCTCTTGATTTCTGGTATGAATATGTGAATAATCAACACGGAAAAGATATGCAAAAAAGCTACAATTACAAATACAGGCGAATAGCTAATATTGTCTACCAGCCATCCAATGACAGGTGTAAACAACATAGCTCCGAAACTTCCCGCCGATCCAGATATGCCCCAGACAGAAGCTGCATTCTTATTATCAAATAGATCAACAGGAATAGTAAACAAGGAAGACTGCTTAAATTGAGTACTAAATAAGGCTATCGATATAAAAAAGATAGCCCACATGGGAGATTCGACAAATAGGCACATCAAGACAGGCACTACAAATATTGCTCCTATCCACATGACTCTTTTTCTAGACTGGTCTAAGGACAGGCCATTTGCCATTAATTTTGAACCAGTCCATCCGCCTGCGATACTACCGATATCAGCAGCCAGAAAAGGAATCCAAGAAAATAGCCCAATCTGTAACAAATCAAACCCTTTTACATCAACTAAATAACTCGGCAACCAAAATATGAAAAAGTAAAAAGCTCCATCAGAAACAAATCTTGATAAGGCTACTCCCCACACTTCTCTATACTTCAAATATTCCGTCCAAGGCAGTTTTTTATAGTTTTCATTTTCGTCATTTATCTCATTCAAGAGTTGCTTTTCATTGTCTCCAAGTTTGGGATGAAATTGTGGATCATGATATACTACTTGCCAAATGATTAACCAAACAAAACCAAATAATCCCGTAATGACGAATGCCATACGCCAACCAAATTGATAAATCAAAAAGGCCATAATTGGTGGTGCTATGATTGCCCCTAAGCCGGGGCCCATATTGAGGATGCCTGTTGCCTTCGTTCTTTCTTCTTCAGGAAACCATTTGGAAATGGCTTTCATAGCAGCAGGGAAATTAGCTGCTTCTCCGATGCCTAGTAAAAATCTCAAGCCTACAAAACTCATAAATCCCTTCCCAACTGCATGGGCGATACTAGCAATAGACCACCACACCACAGCGATTGAAAATCCTTTTTTGATCCCGATTCTATCAATAAAATTGCCTGATACAAACTGCATGATAGCATAGGCCAATAAAAAGGCAGATACGATCCAACCATATTGTTCATTGCTTATCAATAAGTCTTTTTTGATGTAGGGTGCAGCAACTGAGAGGGCTTGCCTATCGATGTAGTTGATAGTAGTGGCTATAAAGATGGTTCCTATAATCCACCACCTCACATTTGATTTATTAGCTACAGACAATTATTTAATTCTATTAATCAAATGTAAGATAAGATGTAAATATTAGTTAATCTCATTAATAATTAATAATATTAACTAAATAGAAATTATTTCTTATGCTAAGCCTATCTAAGTCATTTTTGTTCTTTATAAGTTTTTGTCTATTACTTGGTTGTAAATCTACTCCTCAATCAGATGATACTTCTCCACCCATCGTTTATGCAAGTTTTGGAGGTTCACCAGTAGATGAAGAGACTGAAAGAAAATATACGTTGATGGAGCGAGAGATAGAATATCTGATGGATATGTGGGAAGGTGATTATGATAATGTAGAACAACTTTCTTTTGAATCTGATAGAGGCTTGAAGGATCCTAGCCAAGGTCAGCACAAGAGAATTCACAGTACCATCTCAAAGTTCAAAAATGAGAACCTTGGCAAGTATTTACTCTATGTTAAGGAATATGAAAATAACGACCCCCAGAATTTATTTAGAGAGTATATCTACAATCTAACTCCTGAAGATAGTACTGCTCAGATAAGGATGAAAATTTATAAGTTCAATAATGAAAGTGAAGAGCGTGAACTGAAAGAACTCTCGGAATTAAAAATGTCTTCTTTGTCAGACGTAGATGCATGCGATATCTTGATACACAGAGAGGGTAGAAGTTTCATCGGGGAGACAGCCAGTGCATCATGTGGTTCTGATATTTTAGATGCATCATCTATTACCTATCATGTGAAGGTTTCAAAAAATCAATATGGTTTTAGGTTTACCCAAAATAAAAAGATACCCTTAGAGCAATCAATTAATGAAAATTGGTATTTGCTTGACAAGTCAAGATGTTTTGTGTGTATGATAGATTTTCCTAGAGAAGATGGTGGTCGTCCAGTTGAGACTAAACATTATATTGAGATTCATGATCAAGGCGGCCAATTCGAATTTGATTATCTGGATGGGCGGCATATGGTGCTCACTATGCGCAATACTTGGTCATATGGAATGAAGCGTAATACTTTTGTGATCGCCTTGCAAGAAGACGATCTGAAGGGAAAAGTGTTAATCTATTCTTGGGGATCAGATGGGGCAGATAGGATAGGTATGAACCCTGGGTGGATTAGAGTCCAGTGCGATATCAAGAATGGTAAAAATGCAGACTTGCAACAACGACTCAGACCTGATTCATGACCTAGTTTAACTTATGAACTCGAAGCCTCAAAACTTTAGTAAGGTGTATCCCTTCAATTGATAAGTGGTTACGGTAGTGAGCATTGAGGTGGCTAGCTCTATGTTTTCATTTAGCTCATCTGCATTAATCTTTCTGCCGATTAATGATTGACCGCAGACTGCAAGTTTTACACCTGCTTCTTTCAATTCCTTTATCAGATCATTGTTTGGGTTTTTAACTTTATATCTACTTAGATATCCTTCTTCATTCAATACTACTTTTGTTGCCTTTCCATGTATAGCCAGTACTACATTTATAGAATCAGGATGCACGCCAGCGATGGCATGAAGGTTGATCATCCGAGCTACATTGTTTAACGATCCATTTAATTGTGTAGGATCACCTCCAGAATATAGATCAATAACTATGTCATATCTCTGATTAGCATCCGGAACTAGGGTTGCCTGATCGATTGCATAAATACCGCCAAAATTCTTGATGACAGGATGCTGATACTCTCCTTGAGACAACAGCGATCCAAAACTTAATGACATAAGTAAAATGAAATATACGCGCATAGTTATTAATTTGATCAACCAAGATAATTCATATTTGAATGCTCATCTTCATAAGGGAAATTATTTTCGATGGTCTATTTAGATTTAATGTTGGATTAGAATTTTTTCTGTATGGATAAGACTTCCGTTTTTCTTAATAGCAAGGATGTAAATTCCGTTTTCTAAATTAGAAACATCAAAATCAGTCATTTCAAATGCAAATGTGGCTTCCCCCATTCACAGTTCCATGCGTAACTGCATTATTACTTACTGGCTCTGGCAAATTAGGTAATGCGGAAAAAGACTGAGCTGTTATTTGGAGAGACCAAAATAACAAAAGACTGTGTAATGGTAATTTTATATGTTTGGTCACCGCCATACTTTATATATACTCCTTGGCGATCAGCGGATCAGAAGTAAAAAGATTTCTTAAGTTAAGACTTTGATTTTTATGAAACTTTAATATGCTCAAAAGTTTTTCCGGTCAACACTAAAAATAAAAAAGGAAAATTTACTGCTATTGCTAGAGTTGTAATTCCAAGTGCCTTATCCATCCTTATGATATACATATCCATCAATAGCGGGAATAGGTCTGGCTTTAGCTCAGATAATTGTATAAAGGCATCGTGGTGAAATATGGCTATAATCAGTTGGTTATAAGTATCACTTGTTAAATAAGTATCAATCCCGCTTTCTAAGTATCAATTTGAGCCATTGAGACTTAAGTCAATTCTAATTATTTCATTTTTGATACAGATAAAACGATTAAAGTGATGGTACTTAACTTAAGTCAATGAGTTAGACCACAGGGGAATCTAAATTTGTAATATATATAAAACAAAACCTAAAACTATGAATACAAAAGTGATAATACCAGTGATACTTATGTTGATAGCCACTTGTTTGGTAGGCCAAGACAATACAAAAGCAGACGCTAACACTATAGAACATAGACACAGTATAGGTGCTTCTGTCTTTATGTTAGGAAATTTCCTTGAAGATTCTCCCGATTATTATTTATTGACTTATGGGTATAGACTCACTAAAAAGGATAGGGTGTTTGTCGAGTTTAATACATGGAGATATTCTGAACCTCTAGGGACTTACGGAAAGTCCGAGGAGTTTTATCCTGGTTTTGTGAGAGCTTCCGGCATTGGGGTAGGATACCAACGCTTTCATTGGAAAGGACTATTTACTACGGGCCAAGCGACTCCTTTCATGAAACAGTATCATGGTGCTAATGATAGTAAAACACAAAAAGGTTTTCAATTATACCTTCAGGCTGTTGTAGGTTATCGGTTTAGTTTTTTCAAAGACCGGTTATACGTAGAGCCTGCTTACGCACTTAAGTATTGGCCAGTTGATACTAATCTTCCAGCTAGTTTTGCCGCAATTGAGGAAGGGGCTCCTAAATATATTTTTGAGCCGAGTTTAAATTTTGGATATAGATTTTAAACGAATCGATATTATTGAGTTGATGATTTAGTCTGGTGATTGGTAATCTTCTTTTTCTGTTGACTGAAAGCCTACTAGTCTTTTCCAAGGGAGCGGGGAGAACTTAGTTGCAATTTATAACGTCTCAATTCATCCATACACAAAAGCAAATAGGAGTTGAGAGTTGCATTTTCAAAATTTGAACATCCAAGATTAATAATCTAATAAGACCTCCAGTTGAATATAAACTGGAGGTCTTATTAGATTTTAAGTTCTGAAGATGCTAATATCACTTCCCCCATCCTAAACCAGCTTCTCCTTTTTGTAGAGCCCTTACCTCTGCAATATTAGCAGGGGGGGATAACCACTGAGGCTTTTCGGCTTTAGCCCAAGAGAGAATCTGCTCCGGAAACTCATCATGACTCTCTACTCTCCACGAGTGTAGATGTATGATTGCTTTACCATCGCCTGCCCATGTAGGTAATGCTCCATATCGCTGCCAGCTCATCTGATGAGGCTCTTCTACTGCTCCCTCTGGGTGAAAGAAAAAATCGTAATTCTCCCATGCCTGATATTGTGTGCCTGTAGGCAGAGGGAAATCAAGAAAAACAGAAGCATTAAAAATATAGGTCGATCCTAATTTTCGATACGGAATACCATCTTCTGATTTTATCTTTTGTATACGTTTACCGACTCCTTGTTCTACATCTCCATAGATCCTATCATTTTCGAATCTATAGGTGATTATTTGGTAAGGGTAGGCTATGGGCTCTACTTTTTCCCCATTATATTCTTTGATTACTTCTCCAGTTTCTGCATCAGTATAAGCAAAGGTTTTACGAGTGAGATGTATTGCTTTCCCTTCTTCATTCTCTGGCCAAATGATGGTCGAACTATCAAAGCCAATCATGCCGAATAGTTTTTTGCCTGAAGGATATTCGTACACGCCACCATCAGCTACCCAGTGGACGGGTTCGCCAGTTCCTGCTCTGCCATCTGCCCATATTTTAAGCATGTCCGGTGTGCTTTCTACTGTTACTGTATGATTTTCAATAGATGATTCCATTGTTGCTTCTGCTGCACCTACTTTATTTATTTTTTGAGTATTACAACTAATTGTGATAAACACTACGATCAAGAATGAAATAAACTTCATATTTACTTTTTGTATTTAGAAAATTAATTGATCGAAAATATCCAACGAATACCGATCAAAATAGGCATCTTCTTTTGAGAAGATGCCTACATGAAAAAACTATCTAATTAAAATTTAAAAGTCATAACCTATTGTAAGTAGCACTCTCCTCGGTATCTGAACAATTCCAAAACCAAGTATACCATCAAAGTTAGGAGTAGCTTGCTTTTGTATTAACACATCGTCATTTGTACTACCTAGTACTAGTTGCTGAGGACTTGAGGAGTCAAATAAATTTTTGATTCTTAATCCTACCTTAACGCCATTACCATTTTTAAGCCCAATCTTATAATATGCATTTGCATTTGATACGGTTAGATCTGGAGTTTCGTAAAGATTAAGAGCTGTCGCATACCTTCCTCTGTACTGTACCATGTCAAAACCGATTCCAAAGTTTGAGAGGTTATATCCAACATTGAACGAGAGGATCATATTAGGTGTATTCTGTACTCGATTACCTGTTACATCGATAGCATAGGAATTAGTAGCAGGATCATTATTTACCAATTCTAATCCAAACAAATTATTTAGGTCTGCTTGTGGAATCGTTGGAGTAGTTTCATCCCCATCATGATCTACATTATCAAGTGTGATCTGTAAACCGTCATACTGAGAATTTTGTAATGTTAGACTACTTCTTAATAATAGACCTTTGACTGCAGTAGGAGCGAATGTAAGTTGTAATTCTGCTCCACTTACAGTATTAGTTCCGACTGATTTCTGAACAAATGTTTGACCACCTGTTGTAGCTGGGTCAAATACAGATGCAATTCTATTATTTATTACTGTGTTGAATAATGCAACATCTGCTCCTAGGTCACCTATTCCAAATCTAAAACCTACTTCAGAATTGATAACGATTTCATCTTCAATATCTTCATTTTCGTCAGGGTCAATAGTTGATAATCCTACTGAGGGTAGCGAGAATGCTCTCACAAAAGAGCCATAAACGGCAGTCCTATCATTCAAAAGATAATTTGCTCCTATAGATGCTGAGTAATTAGAAAAGTCTAATTCATTTTCATCTACTTCCGCTGGATCATAATCTATGCCACCTACTTCATCAGGATCATTGTTGTAGAATCCAGTCATCTTATCAAATCTTACCCCTACGTTTACACTCAACTTATCATTAAATACCATTTCATCACCAGCGAAGAAACTCGTTACATTCTCTTCTTGATGTGAGGTGGTACTAGATAGCGAATATCTCGTCAATGGAGGTGTTCCCGGAGGGCCAAACCATCCATAAGTTGGCCTTGGGTCTACATTGGACGTGTACCAGTGCAAACCACCAAATCTGTCATATTTAGCTCTACTTACGTACACACCAACACTAAACAAATGCTTTGATGAACCACTACCAGCCTCCAATTGAAGCCTTGTTTCATTTATAAAATCACCTATGTCTCCTATGGAGTTTGCATTGAGTCTTAGGATGCTTGATTCTGCGGTATAAAAACTAGAAAATGTTATTTCATTTTGATCTCTCCAGTTATAACTAGACATCCTAGTCTTCTGCACAAGCGTTAGATTATCTCCTAATCCAAACTCTGCTGAAATACCAAATAGCCCACCTATTACTTGCTCTCTGTTATCATTTACTTGATTTTGAATAATATCATTACCATCAGTATCAAGAATTTTTGGAGAAAACATTAAAGGAGCGAAGACACTTGTCCTAAGTGTAGAATTAAAGTTGAGTTGTGTATTATCTGGATAGAAAGTATTTGCATTAGTCCATCCTGCTGGTAGATCTCTATTACCTAAGTCATATGGTGAATCAGTCAAGTTGTTAAATTGGTTATCTCCAACTATACCGTACAATCTTATCTTACTATTATCAGAAATTTTAAAATCCAGATTAGCACTGATCTGACCACCTTTATCCTTTACGCCCCACTCTTTGAATCCTGCATCTTCCATCAAATAACCACCGATACTAAAACCTATTTTGTCAGATAGAGGTCCACTCATATTAAAATCCATTCTATAATCAAATGACCCTTCGTTAGGATGACCTTCACCCATTACATTGTTAAACTTAGTAAAGGATACAGATCCTCCAAACTCATCACCTGCTGTTTTTGAAATCATGTTAACTGCTCCTGCACCTGCGGCTCTACCAAACAAAGTTGCACCACTACCTCTTACGACTTCCACTCTTTCTATGTTTTGGTCAAGAGCGAGATACTCTGAAGTACCAGCTGATCTAGATGCAAATCCATTAAGAGGAAGACCATCTATTAAAGTTGTCACATAAGTGTTACCAGAGGGAAAACCTCGTATATTATAATTTGATTTACGACCTTGGCTATTTTCTACCGTTACACCTGGAGTAGATGCTAATGCTTCGGCAACGGACTCTGGTTGCATATTCCTTAGCTCTTCTGCACCTATAGTGGTAATCGCAGTAGTTGTTTGGATCTTACGCACGGGTTGTCTGGTAGCTGTCACTACTATATCAGATAATGTAGTCGCATCGATTTCTAAAGCTACATTTAGATTTTGTGCACTACCTACAGATATCTCTGTCGTCCTCATGCCAACATAACTAAAGATAAGCACATCGCCAGAGGATGCATCAATAGTATAATTACCATCTATGTCAGTGATGGTTCCTGTAGTAGTACCTTTGACTAAAACAGAGGCGCCTATTAAGGCGTCACCTTCATCGTCAACGATATTTCCGGTAATGCTTTGTCCAGTGATCGCACTTACTGAGAAAACTGCTAAAAGAAGCATTAGGAATGATTTGCAAATAGATCTTTTCATTTTATTTATTTTACTCAGAATAAATATATATAATTAACCTCATTAATAGTTAACTAAATTAACTAATTATTATAAATTTGATTAAACTACAGTTTTAATATGGATTTGAAATTATTTCCGAAGCACGTAGGAGTGTGGGAAGGTACCTATACAAGAATAGAAGAGGATGGCTCAATGAGAGATAAGTGGAAGAGCAGACTGACCATTAAAATGGAAGGTCGAAAGTATCACCAGGTCAATCAATATTTTTGGGATGACGGATTTGAAGAGTGTTTGGATTTCGGAGAGTGCGAATTTAATGATCAAGGACAATTGATATTTGATAATCCTAGATTACTCGGTATGGCGTATGAATCTGGGAGGAGCATAATTTTAACATGGGAGTATAAAGATCAGCCTGACTCCGTATTATTCGAACAGATAGATCTGATAGGAAATGATGACCATAGAATCAGGGTATGGAAATGGGCAGATGGAGATACATTTAATGGTATCACAATGATAAATGAGAGAAAGGTCAAAGAGATGGATGAGATAGATCCACAATTTTGGATAGACCTGCCAAATAAAAGAACGAACGGGAAAGCTTCTCGATCGGATGGATAGAAATCATCTTTAGTTTGAAAAAAATTAGTTAAAAAAATTGCACTAGATGGGAATGACAATAACTGAGAAGATCATGGCTAAACAAAGCGGCCGTGATGAAGTGAAGCCAGGAGAACTGGTCTGGGTGGATGTAGAATCTGTGATGACTATGGACTATTTAGGCAAGACTTGTTTTGATAAGTTCAGGTCATTAGGGAAGACAGAGGTATTTAATAAAGACAAAGTAATCTGTGTATCAGATCATCTAGTCCCCCCTCCCAATCAAAAGTTTGCTACCATGCTCAACGAATGGCGTGAAGTAGTTAAGCAACATGATATCACCCATTTTTATGACCTAGGTCGGCAAGGTATAGCTCATCAAATCATGGTTGAGCAGGGACATGTATTGCCAGGTACAATCAGTATAGGTACCGACTCACATGCTAATACCTATGGCGCTGCTGGGGCAGTAGGTAATGCTGTTGGAGTGACTGATGCTGCAGTAGCCATGGCTACAGGCAAAGCTTGGTTTAGGGTTCCTGATTCTGTTAAGTTCCATATTACTGGTGAATGGCAACCATGGATCATGGGTAAGGATCTGAGTTTGCATATTATGGGTATGATGCATTGGAATGGCCACCTGATCTACAAAACTTTAGAATATACAGGTCCTGCAATTGAATCTCTAGACATGGCAGGTAGGATGACCTTATGTAATATGACAGTTGACTTGGGTGCTAAAAATGGAATAATAGCGCCGGATCAAGTAACCACAAAATATTTAGATGGAGTCGCAAAAGGAGAATGGGAAATGATCGGAAGTGATGACGATGCTCATTATGAAGCCGTATATGAAATAGATGTGACCAACTTAGGCCCTACAGTTGCAAAGCCAGATAAGCTTGATGATACTGTGCCAGTGGAAGAATTAGTCGGTACTAAATTCAACAAAGCATTTGTAGGTACTTGTACCAATGGCCGATTAGAAGATATAGAAATCATGGCCAAGATCCTAAAGGACAAACAAGTTCATAGAGATGTGAATATGATGCTGGTCCCAGCTAGCCAAACGGTGTACTTAGAAGCGCTGAGAGGAGGTTATTTAGAAACCCTGATCATGGCAGGGGTCGCCATAGATACTCCGAGTTGTGCAGCATGCGCAGGAATACATACAGGAGTGGCTGGGGACGGAGATATAGTACTCAGCGCAGGCAATAGGAATATGAAAGGGAGAATGGGTAGTAAGAATGCCCAAATCTATCTGACCTCTCCAGCAGTAGTTGCAGCATCAGCCGTGAAAGGTGAAATTACTGATCCAAGAACTTTTGATGCCTAGGATGAGGAGAAGAAAATTTATACGGAATTCTCTTATGGCTAGTGCCTCTTTAGGCGCAGCTCCTTTTGCATGCAAACAAAAGAAAGATACAGAAATACTGATTTTAGGAGGAGGATATTCTGGTCTGTATCTAGCTTACTTGTTAGAGCAGGCTGGTAAGGAATATATTTTATTAGAAGGTAGTGATAGATTAGGAGGTAGGATGTTTACTCACCCATCTTTAGGTAGAGATGTTGGCGGTAGAGGTATTGGCGATCGCTATGACCTGACTATGAATCTTGTCAAAGAACTAAATGTTGAGCTAGTTGATATTACTCCATATACCAATAGTCCTACATCAATTTATTATAAGGGCCAATTATATCCAGAGTGGAAAGATCGAACTAACAATCCCAGAATGCTAGAGTACATACTACCAAATAAAGTAGAAGAACTAAACAGCTTAACGGGATGGTACCAGAGACCAGATTTAGATGTAAAGTACAGTGAATTGCTAGCCGTTGCTGGTCGTACAAAAGAAGAAATTGACTTGATAAATATCAGTGCTAATTATAATGATGTAAAAGAAACTTCTGCTATGAACTCCTATCATAGTAAAGCCTTCAGAAAGTTTAATGGCTCAAAATCTATTTACAATTTTAAAGGTGGTACCAAGACTTTTATTAATGCTCTGATCGGAAAGCTCAAAGGAGAAATAAATACCAATAAGAAAGTAACCAGTATCGTAAGTGAAGATCATAGTTCGAAAGTAAGTTGTTCTGATGGCTCGATTTATCATTGTAATAAGGTGGTCAGTACTTTGCCATTTACAACTCTAAGAGATGTTGATTTGTCTATAAGTGTTAATTCTAATCAAAAGAAAGCGATAGAAAATTTAGCTTATACCCTGATTACTCAGATTCATCTTAATGCTACGACTCCATACTGGGAAGAAGACAAAACTCCAGCTTCTATGTGGACAGATACTCCTATAGAAAGAGTAATGGATTTTAATCCTAGTCCAGATCAAAAAGATTTAGTCTGTTGGGTCAATGGCAAAGGGACTGCATACTTTGATGATATGAGTGATAAAGAGATTGCAGACGCAACGCTAAAAATCTTAGCAGAAATCCGCCCGGCTTCAAAAGGGAAAGTGGAATATCTAGGTACTCACAGCTGGGGAAAGTATAAATTTAATAAAGGAGCTTATGTGGAATTTGGGCCTGGTCAAGCATCATGGTTTGAGGATATGATCAAGCCTGCAGGTAGTGTTCACTTTGCAGGTGAGCATACGGCTAAAGCTTCCAGAGGAATAGAAGGAGCTGCAGAATCTGCAAAACGAGTATTTGAAGAATTAATGGCATAAAAAATAAATAGCAATGATAAAAGGAAAATGTTGGGTTGCGGATGATTATGTGATGTCGTACAATATGATTCTACAGGAGTATTGGACCGCTCCGATTGATCCAGAAGAAAACAGTAAGTGGGTGATGGCTGGAGTAAAAGAGGCATTTAACAAGGAAAATGGATTTAAGGACAAGGGTTATACATTTATTGTAGCAGCGCATAATTTTGCAGGAGGCGGAAAGAGTATCGAGCATGTAGTTGCTGGACTCATGGGTGCGGGAATTAAAGCTGTATTCGCTGATAGTTTTGCAAGATTGCAATTTAGAAATGCTATCAATTATGGATTGCCTTTCGTTACGTGTAAAGATATCGTTCAAGGTTTTGAGACTGGAGATGAGATGTCTTACGATCCTGCGACGGGTTCTATCGAAAATATTACAAAGGGAACGAGTTTCGAATCTGTTCCAGCAGCGCCCTTTGTAGCAGAAGTAGGAGCAGCGGGGGGATTGATGAATTTCGTAAGAGATAAGATCGCCAAGGGAGAGCCGATCGGCGAGTCTAAGTAAATTAATCAGGGGTTAGAATAAAATAAATGAAAGCGAATCAAGTAAAGAAGAGAATTGCTGAAGGTAAAGCCTGCTATGGTGTTATCTCACCGACTAATGATCCGACAATTTGTGAATATGTAGGGCTAAATGGTTTTGACTATTATATGATCGATGGTGAACATGGAGGTATATCGATATCAGATGTTACCAATTTGGTAAGGGCTTGCGAAAATGTCAATTGCACACCACTGGCAAGGATTAGAAGTGTAGATACAAAGCTCATTTTACAGTTTATGGATGCAGGGATCATGGGAGTCATGATGCCTAGCATTGATAATGTCGATGATGTAAAAAAGTTGGTTGATGCTATCAAATATCCCCCAATAGGTAGAAGAGGACTTGGGCCTGTACGGTCATCAGATTATATGCAAGGTGGTATGAGTCAAGAAGAGTATGTACATTTTTCTAATAGAGAGACGCTGGTATTACCACAGATCGAATCAATGGAATGTGTAGATAATCTAGAGGAAATGTGTAAGATCGACGGAGTAGATGGATTCATCATAGGGCCTAGAGATCTAGCGATGTCGATGGGATTCTACGATGGCCCGGGACATGATGAGGTCAAAAGTATGTTAGACCACATCTTTAAAACTGTACTGGATAGCGGCAAATTCTACGGGACGGTAGCCGGTACAGCAGACAGAGCTCAAGAGCTAGATGATATGGGAGCAAGCATGATCCTAAACTCCGTACAAGGATTGATCAAAACATCAGCAAAAGGTTTTCTTACAAACAGACAAGCGTAGTGTAAAAGATGAATGATGATCACAAGTTGAATAAGTTCTTTTAACTAAAAAACCAATTAATAAATCAACAGATAAAAATATAAGATATGCCTTCACTAGTAGTACTATTTAATTTAAAAGACGAATCTGCCAAAACTGCTTATGAAGAATGGGCTAAGAATACAGATGTGCCAACGGTCAAAGGTCTAGTGTCGATAGATGATTTTAGAGTATACCGATTGAATGGATTGATGGGGTCGGAAGAAAAATCACCTTATCAATATTGTGAAGTGATCGACGTGAATGATATGGATAAGTTTGGTGAAGAAGTAGCAACAGAAACTATGAAACGAGTAGCAGGAGAGTTCCAAGAATTTGCTGATTCACCGATGTTTATCATGTCTGAACAGTTTGCATAATTATGAAAAATCTAAAAGGCAAAACAGCAATTATAACAGGCTCTGGAAGGAAAGGAGGTATCGGTGAAGCCATTGCAAAGTTGCTTGCTAAGCGCGGATGCAATGTAGTAATTACAGACATTGGAAAAGCTACAGGCAAGAATTTTGCTAAGAGTCATATTGGTTCAACGTCAGAGATGCAATCTATCGTAAGGGCGATTAAAAAAGATAAAGGCAGTGCGATCGCTGTGCCATGTGATATTAGGAAGTCAAAAGAAGTAAAAGAATTAGTGGCAAAAGCTGTAAAGAAATTTGGCAAGTTAGACATCATGGTTAATAATGCGGGAGTAGGTTATATCATGGAGCCATTTGCGGAGTTTAAAGAAGCAAGTTGGGATGCTGTATTGGATGTAAATCTTAAAGGAGCATTTCTTTGCTCGCAAGCAGCAGCACAGCAGATGATAAAGCAAGGCAAAGGCGGTAATATCGTCAATATAGCGAGCCAAGCGGCCAAAAGTGGATTCCCTTTTGCAGCAGCTTACACAGCATCTAAGCATGGGATGGTAGGATTAACTCGATCAAATGCGATAGAGTTAGGAGAACACAAAATCAGAGTAAATGCAGTGTGCCCAAATCACATTACTACAGGACTCGGCCATTGGCAGAATAAGTTCTTTAGTGACAAGCTAGGACTAGATTATGATGACTACTTACAAGGTATAAAAGATAGAAATCCATTAAAGCGAACAGGAATGGTTAGTGACATTGCAAAAGCGGTTGGTTTTTTAGTTTCTGATGAAGCATCATATATCACTGGTGAAGCTATGAATGTAAGTGGTGGGGAGGAGTATCATTGAATTAGTGTGCTGATTGTTTGACTAATAAAGCATTATCAAAAATTATAAGTATCTCAAGATTAAAATGAATCAAAAGTTCTAAATATCAGAAAATTGAATACGCAATAAATTTCCACTACGATAAATTTTCACATTAATAAATAAAATCAAAGCGGTTGAAACTAGGTATAGACATAGGAGGGACATTCACGGACTTGGTACTGTTTGATGATGGTGAGCAGACGTTGAAGTTTACTAAAACACTGACCACCTACCCAGATCCGACGATTGGAATTTATAATGGTATCGAAGATCTCTCAAGTAAATTTGGTATGGATCTTAAATCGTTAGAGACGATTGTGCATGGTACAACATTGATTACCAATGCAATCATTGAGCGCAAAGGGTCTAAGACAGCATTCATAACAACGAAAGGATTTGAAGATGTATTAGAGATAGGTCGGGAGTTGAGATATGATATTTATGATTTGTTTTTGACCATGCCTAAACCTCTGGTGCCTCGTGATTTAAGATATGGTGTCGCGGAGCGAGTAGATAAAGATGGGAATATATTGACGCCACTTTCTGATATAGAGTTGCAAGACTTGGGTAAGGAGTTAGTACAACAAAAAGTGGAAGCGGTAGGGGTTTGTTTGCTTAACTCTTTTGCAAATACATCGCATGAGCAAAGAATAGGTAGTTATTTATCTGATCATTTCCCAGAGATATTTTATAGCCTATCGTCTGAGATTATGCCAGAGATTAGAGAGTATGAGCGCAGCTCAGCTACAGCTATGAATGCCTATGTACAACCGCTCACAGATCAGTATCTCAATAAGCTTAACCAAGAACTTAAAGAAAAGGGGTTTAGTGGAAATCTATTGATTATGAATTCGAGTGGTAGGTTAACAACTATTGATGGAGCACGCAAATCACCGATACAATTATTAGAGTCGGGACCTGCAGGAGGTTCTATGGCAGGTGTTTATTTTGGTAAACAAAAAAATACTGAAAATCTTCTTTGTTTTGATATGGGGGGCACTACAGCTAAAGCTTCGTTGATATTCGAAGGTAAACCAGAGATCACAAATAATTTTGAAGCGGGGCGAGTAAAAAGATTTAAGAAAGGTAGTGGACTTCCCGTGAGGATACCAGTCATCGATATGATCGAGATAGGCGCAGGGGGAGGCAGTATTGCTAGAGTAGATAAGCTTGGACTATTGACAGTAGGCCCCGATAGTGCATCTTCTACGCCAGGTCCAGCATGCTATGGTTTAGGAGGAGAGCAGCCCACAGTGACTGATGCAGATCTAGTGCTAGGATATCTTAATGCAGATTTCTTCTTAGGTGGTGCTATGAAATTAGATAAGCAAGCCGCACATGATGCTATTAAAAATAAATTGGCTATTCCGCTAGGCTTATCGGTAGAGGAGGCCGCTCATGGTGTCCATAAGATCGTCAATGAAAATATGGCTAATGCATCAAGAGTACATATCTTGGAGAAGGGTATGGATCCAAGACATTTCAGTATGATTGCATTCGGTGGAGCAGGTCCTGTACATGCTTTTGGCGTAGGAGAACTGATCAATGCCCCTCAGCTAATTATTCCTGTAGGGGCTGGGGTGACTAGTGCTCTAGGGTTTTTACTTTCTCCGATTGCACAAGAAAATATTCATAGTCACATCAAAAATCTAGATGATCTTGAATGGGGACAGGTAAATAAATTTCTAGATAAGATGGAGGAGCGTGGAAAACAATTCGTGATATCCTCAGGAGAGGATGCTGCAAATATTACCGTCGAGCGAGTTGCTGAGCTTAGATATGAAGGTCAGGGGCACGAGATAACCATAGATCTACCTAAAGGAAAATTAAATGATCTATTGATACCTGAGATCAAAAAGCGATTCATCAAAGAATACGAGTTCCGATATACTAAGAGTATCTCTAATGTGCCGATTCAGATGGTGACATGGAGAGTACAAGTAAGTGGAGCAACACCTAAGCTCGAAGTAAAGAATGCAGATTTTAAATCAAATGGTAAGTCTGCCTTTAAAGGAAATCGTAGCGTCTATTTTAAATCAACAGGATATATCGACTGTCCTGTTTATGATAGATATTCACTACCTGTAGGAATGAGTGAGAGTGGTCCTATGATCATAGAAGAAAAAGAAAGTACAACTGTAATAGGATTAAACTGTGAGGTGAGTATCGATGAGCATAGAAATATTATTATAGATTATAAATAATAAACTAATCATAGTTGGTATACGATCTAATAATCATAGGAGCAGGTACAGCAGGAATGGTTTGTGCTATTGAAGCTGCGCAACGGGGAGCTACTGTAGCACTCATCGAGAAAGCGGATAAGGTTGGCGGAGCAATGCATTGGTCGGGAGGACATATGAGTGCAGGAGGGACACAGTTACAACTAAGAAATAATATCGAGGATAGTATACAAGATCACTATGCAGATATCATGAGGATCAACGGTGGTTCAGGTGATCTTGGCCTGATCAGAAAAGCGGTAGAAGAAGCACCTCTTACGCTCAACTGGTTAGATGATCTCAAGTTTCCTTGGGCACCAGAGTGTCCGCGAATTATCTATGGCCATGTACCTTATACAAAAGAAAGAACACAGTATGGTGTTAATAAAGCGATCTCCATCCTTGAAACTATAAGTCCACTTTTTGAGGAACAAGTAAACGCTGGCAGGATACATTGTAAGTTGAATACTAAATTTGTGAAGCTGGGAAAACAAGGTGATGTATTTAATTCTGTGCAGTATGAATGTAATGCTGAACTGGGAGAAATAGAAGGAAAGCATATCGTCATTACATCTGGTGGGTACGGAAGTAACCGAGAGTACTTTAAACAGAAGCAAGGAGATATCCCTTACAGTAGTTCTGCATATCCTGATGCTACTGGAGAGGTGATGATATATATGGAGGATATAGATGCTAGTTTTAGAATGGCAGATTATCATCTCCCTAGTCTAGGAGGGATAGAGCTTGAGCCAGGCAGCCAAAGAGCTAATTTTAATGAAGCATGGGCGATGGTGTTGACTGCTGTCTATCGACAACCACGTGATATTTATGTGAATACAAGTGGTAAACGATTTCTAGCAGAAGATGAAATCAATGCAGACACAAGGGAGCGAGAAGTAATCAAGCAAAAGGACTGGCTATTCTATGTAATCTTTGATGAAGAGGGACTAATGACCAAAGATGATAATGGAGTCGATAATCCAATAATCATAGGGTGGGATACCAATAGAATAAAAAAGGAAGCGCAAAGGAACAAAGCCATCTTCGTAGCTGATACGATAGAAGAATTAGCTACTAAAACTACCTTACCTTCTGAGCAGCTCATAGAAACTATTATAGGTTATAATGATATGGTGGACAATGGGGAAGATCCTGACTTTGGCAGAACCTATTTGAAACACAAAATCTCCAAAGGACCTTTCTACGCAGTTAAAGTCTATGCTTCCTTATTGGTAACATTTGGAGGCTTGACAGTAAATGAACATCTACAACTGACGGATAAGCAGGGGGCAATAATGCCTGGTTTATATGCCGCAGGAGAAGTGCTTGGACTTGGAGCGACTAGTGGAAGCGCATTTTGTAGTGGCATGGCTATTACACCCGCTTTAAGCTTTGGTAGGATACTAGGTAGACAATTAACAAACTAAGACCATCGGAGATAAATTACAAAAAATTAGTTAACTTAGTTAACTAATTTAGTGCAGCAGATATGCTTAAAATTTTAAAGACATTTGATCCAATCACTTTATCCATTTTATGGTCTAGACTGATTAGTATAGTTGATGAGGCAGGGACGACTTTGCAACGCACATCCTTCTCTACTGTCACTAGAGAGTCCAACGATTTTGCAGTTGTGCTGATGGATGAGCAAGGTCGCTCTATCGCTCAGTCAAGTATTTCGGTGCCGTCTTTTTTAGGTGTGTTACCCATGTTGACAAAGGCTTTATTGAAAGATTATTTCCCATTAGAAAGCTGGGAAGAAGGAGATGTAGTAATGACTAATGATCCTTGGCTTTGTGCGGGGCATAAACCAGATATCGGTATTGTTTCCCCTATATTTTATACCGGCAAGTTGATAGGGTTTATAGGTACCATAGCTCACTCGCCAGATATGGGTGGGGTGTTATGGGGTGCAGGATCCCGAGATTTGTATGAAGAAGGTTTGATGGTTCCACCAACAAAATTATTCGCCAAAGGAGAACCTAATCAAACACTTTTCTCCTTATTAGAAAGTAATGTGAGAGCTCCCTTACAAACCATAGGAGATATAAAAGCACAAGTCGCTGCAAATAATCAAGGAATAAAATCTCTCCATAAACTGATGCGAGAAAACCAGCTGGTTGATTTGACAACCTTGAGTGATGCTGTGATCAATGCCTCAGAAAAGTCTATGCGAGAAGCCATCAGCAAGGCTAAAGATGGAACATATAAATATCAATATGATACAGATGGTGATGGAGAAGGACTGGGTTGTCATTTTGAAATAGCGATTACTATCAAAGGTGATGAGATCCATGTGGATTATGAAGGTACCTCTGGGGCACATCCATTAAGTATTAATGCGGTACTAAATTATACTTTTGCGTATACGGCATATCCGATCAAGTGTGCTTTTAGTCCTGATGTGCCAAATAATGATGGGGCATTTTATCCGATCACAGTCGTCGCACCAGAAGGTTGCTTAGTTAACGCACAGAAACCATCTCCTTTAGGAGCAAGAAATATAACTGGTAACATGTTGCACTCTGTAGTGTTTGGAGCACTGGCCAAGGTGATTCCGGATAAGATTCAAGCGGACTGTGGTAGCGCTTGCTGGTGTGTCGTACTAAATGGTCAGCATGATAATGGGCAAGAGTTTGTGGAATACTTTTTTCTTAACGGGGGGTATGGTGCTAGGCCAAACATGGATGGTGAGCACGTATTGAGCTTTCCTACCAATGTTGCTAATGTGCCTATCGAGGTTTTAGAAAATGATGTAAAAGTACTAGTAACAGAAAAATCATTGCTAAAAGATTCTGGAGGGAAAGGAGAATTTAGAGGAGGCTTAGGGCAGCGATTTAGTTTTAAGAATATAGGAGAGAAGGCGCTGAATATTTCTATTCTGACAGAGAAAACAAATACGGTAGCTAAAGGGTTATGTAATGGTGAAGATGGTGCAATGGGAAGCATAGAGATTATTCCAGAGCGACCATTTCCTAAAAAAGGATTGGATAAACTGCATCCTGGAGAAGAATTAATATTGACCTTGCCTGGAGGAGGGGGATATGGTAAGATAAGTGATAGAGAACAAGCATTGATAAAAATAGATAAAGCATTAAATTATATTTCATAAAAAGATTAATAAGGATAAGTTATGGCAGCAAAGAATTTACCTCCTACTTATAATAACATAGCTCAACATGAAGTATTTCCAGAAACGACTCATGATGAGAAGGCACGATATAATTTCTTAGCCAACTTAAACAAGCATCTTGCACATGTGTCACAGGGTAATGCATTGGCATTTGAGCAAAGGGTTAAGCCAAAGTTCAAAGAAGAGCATGGAAGAGATTTTAAAAACAAAGAGGAGTTAGGTGACGCTATGGCTAAGGATAGGCACTACCAAACTTGGTCGGCGCTTAGAAGATGCTCTATGGAAATGCGACAGCAGGCTGGAAGATCTATGACCTACCGACAAGGCCTTGAGCTAAAGGCAAAAGTAGATAAGCTGAATGAAGGTAAAGCAAGTCTTATCTTGGATGACAATGTAAGCCCTCCTCCATATTTGTTGGCAGTAGATAATCATATTATGCCAGGAAGTTATCATACAGAACTATTTGATGGAGATGTGTGCAATGCTGCTAATTATGACGGTGGATTGTTTGTTACTACTGCAGGGCTCTTAGGAAAGTACTCTGATGGTGGAGGACAGGCTATCGCACAATGGGTCAAAAATAATAATCCCGATTTTAAGCCTAAGCGAATTTTGGATATTGGCTGTGGTATGGGACACAATACACTACCAATCGCAAAACTGTTTCCCGATGCTGAAGTGGTTGGAATAGATACAGGTCGTCCGATGCTTAGATATGGACATGCCAGAGCAATGGCCCTAGGGTATGACAATGTAACTTTTCAGCAAGTAGAGGCTTCTAAGATGCCTTTTGATGATGGATCCTTTGACTGGATACAGACGACGATGTTTCTACATGAGACAGGAGGCAAGTCTATTTATAATATTATGAAAGAAATCTATAGATGCTTGGCCCCTGGAGGATTGACCATGCATATAGAACAACCACAGTACACAGACGAGATGACCATGTATGAAAAGTGGATCAGAGACTGGGATGCCTATAATAATAGCGAACCATACTGGTCTAAGATGCACGATATCGATCCTAAAGAACTTATGGAGAGTGTAGGGTTTGACGGGAAAGAATTTATGCAGATCGGAGCGCAAGCTATCAATGATCTGGACGATGGAACCCAAAAAGCAGATGAGCCAGAAGATCATGGACGCTCTCCGATTTGGAATGTATTCGGAGCTTGGAAGCGGTAATTTATTTATTATAAAAAGTAGACATGGAAAATAATGAACCTATTGACTACATAGGCATCGCAGGGAATAAACCTAAGGGTAAAAGGCCTTACTTCTTTGATGATCCTGCAGTAGAGCGAGTGCTTAATATTACTATGGCCGTGAGTATGGAGCTGGCAGTTGCACGAGAACGGGTAGATACGCTTGAACGATTATTGGAAGACAAGGGAATATTGAGTAGAGAAGAAATAGAGCGCTATACACCATCATCAAAGGCTATAGAAAATGAGCGTCAACAATGGCACAGTGAGTATATATCTAGGATTATGAGAGTGATCCAACAAAGTATGGAGGAGTTAGCTAGTCCAGACAAAACCTTGCACGAGATTGCAGATGACATAGACAAAATGTAAATGATCCTAAAAAAAAGAATAGAAAAATTTTGGGATGCCGTTAAACTGAAAGATATCAAAGGGATAGAATCTGCATACATACTAAGTGAAAGTACGTATGTGATTTTAGAAGGCCCAAGATTTTCTACTATGGGTACTACAGCTATCTTCAAGGGCTGGCAGGATTTTCTGAATTCTGAAATTCATATGAACGGTTATAAATGGATAGAAGGGCCATTCGAAGAAGTGGAAGAAACCATCGGCTGGATAGGTGGCATCACTGATTTATCGCTAAAAGTTGGAGACAAGGTTTTTTCCAATCGATTTAGAATCAGTTTCGTTATGAAAAAACATGAAGGAGACTGGAAGATAAGACATGAGCATGTCTCTGCTCCGATGGAAGACCCCTATGGTGTTGGTGACTGGCTGAAAAAAGAATCTTAGTCTCCATACTATTTTATTTCCTTAACTACAGACTATGAATCTACTCATCCTACATGCCCATGAAAATCCTGATTCATTTTGTTCATCATTGTGCAGACAAGCAAGGGAGACATTTGAATCAAACGGGCATCAAGTAGAAGTCTCAGATCTTTATGCTCAAGGATTCAATCCTGTAGCAGGTAGGTATGACTTTACACATGATACCAGTGAAGGCTACTATAAATATGCGTTTCAACAATTCCATGCAGTCAAAGAAAATACTTTTGCAGATGATGTTAAATCTGAAATGGATAAGTTACTGGCTGCGGATGTTTTAAATTTTAATTTTCCACTATGGTGGTTTGGGGTGCCTGCAATTTTAAAAGGATGGATCGATAGAGTACTAGCGTATGGATTTGCTTATGGAGGGGATTATGGGATGGGCAAAGATGGTAGGTTTAAAGGGAAGAAAGCATTCATCACAGTGACTACCGGTAGCCCTGCAAAAGCCTATCAAGCGAGCGGAAGAAACAAAAGAACAATCAATAATATCTTAACTAATATCCATGAAGGAGTATTTGAGTTGGTTGGTTATGAGGTGATAGATCCGTTTGTAGGGTATGAAGTTTCTAGAATTTCTAAAGAAGAACGAACCATAATCAAAGATGAATACAATAAATACTTAGTCAAGATTCTCAGCTAGCGATTAAGTTTAATAATCATAAGTATCAAAATCATCAGGAACAAACAATCCAATTAATACTAAGGCCCATAATAAAAGACCAAATATTATTAAGCCGATCTGTTTGCCATTAAAATTTTCAGGGATATGGTGAGAATCTACATCAGAATTTTCAAATGCTTGATTTAAAGATTCTAAAGGTTGTAGAAAGGCATAAAAGACAAAAATAGTAAATAGGCTCCACCATTGATCGAAATTTCCAAGAATAGATCCAACAAGCCATAGTGCAAATAAAGCCTCACTGGAATAGTCTTTTTTATATCCAAACTTAAACGCAAATGCTTTTATCTTTTCGAACAAACTGTAGATGAAAAAAATGGCAAAGATTGCTCTCGCCGCTGGTATAATATCTAGAACCTGTCGTTCCTTAAAAAATTTCCAAACCTTATACATCCACCAAATACAATAGATGTTTAGAGTAAGGACATTGAGTATGATAAATTTAGATTTTGAAATCGAGATAAAATCTGGTCCATCAGACTGTATAACTACATTGTCAAGTAACTCTTCGTTATTAAAACTCTCTTCCATTTGAATTGTATTTTGCTATATGCATAGTATAAATTACTAAACTGGATCTAACATAAGTATAGACTACTTGAATTACGCAAAAGATAAATAATGTATACCACATTTTTAGCATTAGTTTGATAAAACCCTACCCATCATGTTAAAAATCAACGACACTCCGATGTTTCTATCCTCCCAATGATAGTGGCTCTTATAATCACTTCATTGAGAGATTCATTATTATTTCCAGTCCTATACTTATGTACACTATATCATGAATTAAAATGTACTTGGATTTTTAATAATATTCTTTAGCTTCCAAGACTTACCACTTCACCCGTTTTTCATAAATGCGAGAAAATGTCAAGCCTTCAAAGCATCAGATACTTTTCTCTTGTAACTGCTACCAATTGGGATTTCTTTTTGATTGATCTCGATATCATGCTGTGTAAAGGCAGTAATCATTTTAGTATTAACAATATAGGATCTATGGACTCTCAGAAAAGCATCAGGCAGTAAGTTTTCATATTTTGTAATCGTAGCTTTTGATATTAGATTTTTCTCTATCGTATGTATTCTTACATAATCTTTTATACTCTCTACATAGATGATGTCGTCTAAGTTGACTTTTACGTTTTTCTTATCTGCATATACATAGATCGAGCTTGACTTGGTTGGGTTAGAAGTCTCAGTAGTACTGTCCTGTGCTTTGATGGAATTGATTTTGATATACTTTGAGATAGATTTAAAAAATCTATTGAAGGAAATAGGCTTTAGCAGATAGTCTATGACATCAACATCGTAACTATCAAATGCATATTTCCTAAATGCAGTAGTTAATACAACTTGGGGAGGATGAGACAGTGATTTTAAAAAATCTATACCGTTCATCGCTGGCATTTCTATATCCAAGAATAAGAGATCAATATTATAATTATTGATTGCTTGTAGCGCTTCCATGGCATCATTACAAGTCTTCACAAGATGTAGCTGCGGTACTCGGTCAATGTAATCTTCGATCACATCGATAGCTAAAGGTTCGTCATCGACTATTAAACATTTTATGGAATCATTCACAAGGAGATGGTTAAAGTAACTTGAAATTGTTCATCAGTTTCTATTGTACTAAGGTGGTGTCTTCCTGGATATTGAAGAGATAGCTGCCTTTCAATATTGGTAACACCTATACCTTTCTTTTTTTCTTTTTTACTAAGTTTGATATTTGAAGCTTTAGAATTTTTAACGTAGAACTCAAGGTTATTTTCTTCTACCTTCAGCATAATGCTGATTCTTGGAATTTGTTTTGCACTAGCTAGTCCAAACTTAAAGGCGTTCTCTACAATTGTTATCAATATCAGCGGAGCGATTTTGGTATTTTCATTATCAATCTCTTTCTCCAGTATAAGATCTAATTCTTTGTTATACCTGAGTGCTTCTAAATCTATATAGTTTTCTATCAGGCTCCACTCTTGAGCGATAACTACGCTATCTTCATTGCATTCATAAATCGTATAGTCTAGGATTTCTGACAGTTTAAGAATCATCTCTGGAGTTTGATCTGATTTGTTTTTAGCGAGAGAGTAGATGTTATTCAGTGTATTAAATAGGAAATGAGGATTCATTTGAGCCTTCAAGAAATTTAGTTCTACTGTCTGTTTCTCTTTTTGTAATGCAGTAACCCTTTGAGCACTCAAGAATCTTTCTTTTGTCATTTTAATGAGAAACAGAATGAAGGCAGGTATATAGAGGATCACGACATAGACCTTCAGTAAGTTTATTGGGTCTGCCATGATCTCTAATATGGGTACTTTGATATCATCTATACCTATCAAGGGCTCAGCTATATAGATAGTAATTACTCGAGCAAGTACGGCTGCAAAATAGGCTAAGATACAGAGGCTGATAGTAAACGGAAGCCATTTTTTGTAAAATGCCCAGCGAGGAATTTGCTGGTAGACTAACAAATATGCCAAGACCATCTGCACCGGTAAAAGGATGAACATATTAATAAGATTATCTAAAAATGTTCCACCAAACAAGCTTCCTTGGTAAGCGGTAATAAGGATAGTGATCACCCAAAAAATGAAATGGTTAAGTATCCTGTAGGATAAAAAGTTATCTATATGAGAGTTGTTAGTTGGCAAATAGGAGTTTGTATCCTCAGCAAAATAGATCTCCTTAATATTGGATTCTGAAAAAGTCGATATATCTCTTGATTTTGGCAACGAACAATTTTATTTCTAACATCAACATACTTTTTGTTAGCGAAATTTCCAAACATCGACGAAAATGGGCAATTCATCCTCAGTATAAGATGATTCTCCGCTACTAAGTACTTACCAATCAGGTTTAAGCCTTTTAAACATCTACATAATCTGTGATTTCGTCTTTTATTCGCCTATGAACTGAATAGCTGGTGCACATTTGTATTTATTAATAAAAAGATACTTCAGCCTTAACTGCTAATAATAAACCTCTAATAATTACAACGATGAAAAAATTACCTCTCATTACTGGTCTTTTACTAACATTTGTTTTTTGCGTTTCTGCTCAAGGAGATTGCGAAGGCCTATTAAATGCTATCAAAGAAAATAATATTGAAAAAGTTGAAAAACTTCTCAAGACTGTCGATCCTGATTGTGTGTATAGAAAAAGTGATCCTAGAACACCCCTTGTCATGGCTAGTAGAAAAGGTCATGCTGATATAGCTATTCTGCTGCTGGAGCGTGGAGCAGATCCAGCTTTTCATGTAAGTAATGATGAGAGCCCGTTACTTGCAGCCTCAGGGAAAGGACTTGCAGAAGTAGTCGAGCTCTTAGTAGATAAAGGTGCCGATGTAAATGAGAAAGTTATGGGAGATGGTACAGCTCTATTATCTGCGGCTAAGCGCGGCCATTTGTCGACGGTAGAATACCTGATTAGAAAAGGAGCTGAAGTAGATGCTGCAGTATGGGGCGATGGGACTGCACTATCTAATGCTATCCAGTATGAGCACATAGAAGTTGCAAAACTTTTATTGGAAAACGGAGCTGATCCCAACCTTGGAACCAGATCTGATGGCTATCCGCTCATGCTTGCCGCTCAAAATAATAGTGAAGAATTAGTGGAACATTTAATTATAAAAGGAGCTAACGTCAATAAGGATTTTAGGGGCGATGGTAATGCAATGATTCAAGCTGCGCGGAATGGTAATATGAGCATGATAAAAATACTATTGAGCGCCGGCGCTGAGATTAATCGAGGCGTAAAAGGTGATGGCAATCCTTTGATAATGGCAGCTAAATACGGCCATAAGGATCTCACTGATTATTTAATAGAGACAGGAGCTGATGTCAACTATGAAATTACTGGAGACGAAACACCCCTGATCAATGCGAGTGAGCACGGACACTTAGATATTGTAAAAACTTTGATAGCTAATGGTGCAGACGTTAATAAGTCTTCAAGAGATGGATTCTTCTTGTATGGTAGAGTGAGGACTGCGCTCAAGATGGCACGAAAGAATAACCATAGAGCTGTAGAAAAGTATTTGATAGAGCAGGGGGCGGAGAATGATTGATCCCTCGACTTTACCAAGGGTGATTATCTTTCTGCTGTGGGCATGGCATACTTGGATATTAGAAGTAAGTAGTTATTAACTAAGAAGTAAGTACTACTTCACCTATAGAGTTATAAAAAAATCAAACCATCATAGCCCCACCATTGATATGCACACATTGTCCAGTAATATGAGATGATGCTTGACTTAATAGAAACATAATTAGATCAGAAATCTCTTCTGCAGTAGCAAGTGATTTAAGCGGGACAATCTGCAGATATCGATCTTTTTCAAATCTCATATTCCCCTCATCATCATAGATGAATCCTGTATCTACAGCACCAGGAGCTACGGTGTTGACTCTTATGTTAGGAGCTAGCTCTGTTGCGAGCGTTTTAGATAGACTATTGATAGAAGCTTTAGCCGTAGTGTATGGTCCATAATTAGCTTGTCCACCAAAGGCTAGTCCTGATGACATATTTACGATACTTGCTTGATCTGACTGTTGTAGCAAAGGTGCAAATGCTTTACAGGCATTATAACATGATTTAAAACTTATATCATAAACTTCTTGCCATTGTGTTTCATCGAGATCAAGAACAGACCCAAAATGTTTTATGGTACCTGATAGGCAGACTATTCCACTTATCGATTTATCCTTTAATTGAGTTTGGATTTCCAGTAGTTTATTGATCTCAAGTGGATTGGATTTGTAGTAGTGATAGGATGGTGATTTTTGGTCGGTATCACCGATGTCTATCCCGTATACTGTTGCACCAGCGTTTATTAATAAACTACTGAGGGCTTTACCTATTGAGCTTTCACTACCGACGATTATTATTGATGTTGAAGTAGCTTCGTATTTAATATTAATCATATCATTTTTCTAAAAAAGTAAATCAGAGCAACTCCAGTAGTACACATGATGATTCCATATACTCCAGCGGAAGCAGCTAAGAGCGGATTATTGAGTAAGGTAGGGGAGGTGGCTATCGCTATTGCTAGTACATTGTTTTGCATCCCACTCTCTATAGAGATAGAAATTGCCTGAGGTGTATTGAGTTTAAATATTTTTGCACTCATAAAACCTATCAACATGGTTAATGTGTTTAATAAAAAAACACTTAGGCTCGCAGCTAATATAAACTCCCATACATTACCAATCTCATCTAACTTTAAAACTACCAATCCAAGTGCGAAGACTATAATCATCCCAGATCCCCAGACGATAAAAGTTTTGATACCTGCAGAAAACTGAGGAAACTTATAATTGATTATCATACCAAGAATAACAGGCAGCGCCGTTAGTTTAAATATATTTATTACTGTTGTCCTTAGGGGAAGGTGAATATCTACTCCCTCATTTGCCATTATCCAGTTTAATGAGAAATTGATAATCAGTGGAATACTAAATACAGTGATGATGCTTGATATTGCAGTCATAGAAATAGACAAGGCGGTGTCTCCTTTAGCAAGATGTGTTATCAGGTTGCTTGTAGCTCCTCCAGGGCAAGCAGCAACTATCATTAATCCCATTGCAAAAATTGGTTTTAATGGTAAAATCATTACCAAGCAGATAGCAATCAGGGGTAATAATATAAGCTGATTAGTCAACCCAATAAATACTGCCTTAGGATAATTAGCAACTCTTTTAAAGTCCGTAATAGTGAGCGTCATACCCATTCCCAACATTATTAGAAATAGTAGAAGTGATAGTATTTGAGGTGTATATTCTATAATAGTCTTCAGCATCAAACCGTCAAAAACGTGAACTCAAAAATACAGAATTATATATATCGCCAGCAGCCGATATTAGTTTGATCAATTGATTTATGATCATATGGCTTTATTATTTTGATGATCATTAGGAACAAATACCTAAGTACTTTGAGAAATCAAAGATGTTAAAAACATAAAATTGATCGTGATGATGATTCTAGTCTAAGACTAATGAGTTAATTTAGAGTTATAAATAGCATCAAAATGAGCAAAATAGATTTAGATCAAGACGAAATTATCGTAGTAGGAATAATTATTATAGGATTGATATTGGGAGTGTCCATTCTTTAATTTACACCTTATAAAATAACCCTATAGGTATTATCTATCCTTATATCAGCAAAATAATTTAGCTGTTTAATGATATTGTGTTCTATATCAAGTACTGATTCTACGAAAGGATGATATACCTCTCTTGTTCTTGACTTTCTATTGTCAATGGTTTCTTTATAAGTCCTTTCTAAAAAGATTTTAGAATCTAAATTATCAAGGAAAAAAGTATATACCCCTTCAACAATCAATATTGAATGTTCTATAAGACTGATTTCTTTATTTTGAAAGCTGTTTTTCTTATAGTCTACCACTGGAGCATTTATCATTTCTTGGTTTGATTTAAATGCATTTAGATGTTCTTGAAGTAAGACCATATTTACTTCATGAGGACCAACCCAGTTTAAATCTGCTTTTCTTTTCTTATTATTTTCTTTGGGGCTTAATTTGTAGTAGCTGTCTTGATGTAAGATTATTGAGGATCTATTCTGTTTTTTTAAAGCTCTCTGCAAGCACATTGCCGTGATTGATTTTCCACTGCCTGATTCTCCACAAATCCCGATCACAAGTTTGCTATTGGATAATAACAAATCTTTTTTGAGTCTATTAAGCAAACTATTAGTTAGCTTAAAATAATCGTCCTTTATTTTTAAATCTTCAAAAATCACCTTATCTGTTCTATCTAATATTGAGTCTCAATAACCTAATGTGTTTAGGCTTCTTCGGTTTTTGAAGTCGATCGATCTTCGTGAATAAATAAACTAAATATACCACCGAGGATTAAAAATACGCCTGCGAGTCTAATCACATTGACAGGGTTATTACCAAGCCAGTCGTAAACGAAGTACTGCATTGTAAATATCTGTATGATCATAGGAATGACTATAAACATATTAAAAATTCCCATATAAACTCCTGTCTTATCTTTGGGTATCGATCGTGCAAGAAGTTGGTAGGGCATCGCAAGCATAGACGCCCATGCTATTCCTAGACCTATAGTGAATAAGTAAATGGTAGTTATAGCTATGCTCCCTTCTCCAAATGGGTTAGGGAAACTAAAAAGAATAGTGGTATTGCTCAATAATGGTATCGCTAATAAGCCAAGGCCACCAAGAATTAAACAAACAAAATGGACGCCTTTAGCCCCCAATTTTTTTGCAAGCGGTACTAAAGCAAAGGCAAGTAAAAAACAGAAAATGTTATACGTACCATTAACTTGTCCAGTAAGTACCTGAGCAGTTTTAAAACCAACCGTGTCTTGATCTAATGTGTCATAGAGCGATAGAGATAAAGCAGATGTCAGATACTGCCAATAACAAAACATTGCATACCAAGTAAAAAACTTCACGGGAATTAATTGCTTCATTGTCAAAGGCATAGCCTTCATGGCAACTAGGATATCATCGAAAGTTCTAGAAATAAGGTTTCCTTTTGACTTTTCTTCTTCTAATATTCGCAGTTCCTCTGGCGTAGGTGGATATTCTTTTGTTGTCAATACAGAATATAGTACAGTAGCAATCGACGCAAAAGAACCGATAAAAAACGCCCAATATGTTGCCACAGGTATTCCATTATCCATGGTATCAGTAAGCGCAAAAAACCCTATTGAGATCAATATTGCAGGTGTAAAATTAGATAAGGTACTTGCTAAGCCAGTAAAAAAACTTTGCATTAAAAATCCAATAGAAAGCTGTTCTTTATCTAGCTTATCAGAGATGAAAGCTCTGTACGGCTCCATAGCTATATTGTTACCTGCATCTAAGATCCAGAGAAGTGCTGCAGCGATCCAGATAGTCTGAGAGAATGGCATAAATATTAGCGCAATACTTGCAAGGATTGCACCGATTAGAAAGAAGGGTTTTCTTCTGCCAAACTTAGGAGACCAAGTACCATCACTTACCGCCCCTATGATTGGTTGTATGATAAGTCCTGTTACTGGACCTGCTAGCCATAGAATAGGAAGCTCACTTTCATTAGCACCAAGATACTTATAGATGGCACTCATATTACTTTGCTGCAATCCAAAACTAAACTGAATTCCGAAGAAGCCGAAATTCATGTTCCATATTTGCCAAAAGCTGAGCTTTGGTTTTTTAATCATGTCTTGTCCTTGTAACTGTAAGATGAAAAAAAATATAGTAACTCAAGTGGATATTGAGATGCAATTCATTATTTATCTAGATTGATAGTTCTAATCATTTACTTTAACGTTTTCGAAAGTGTGATAAAGCCAATGGTGCCATTATGTCTACACAAATTATAGGAAGTCTACCATCATTTGATTGAACCAGTTAGGCACAGGTTTAATAGCTTAATTATTTGATAAAGCCTAAGGTTAAACTATTGGTTTTAAAAATATTCTAAACTTTCAATAATTATTGAAAGTTATAAAATATTGTTATACTTTTAGGGTATGAAGTTAGAACAAGCGCATATGGAATTCATTCAAACTTGGGGGGCAGTTGGTTCTGCGTGGGGCATCCCGAGATCAATGGCTCAGATACATGCCTTACTTTTAGCCAATGTAGAAGGACTTAGCACTGAAGATGTAATGGAGCAATTAAAAATATCAAGAGGGAATGTGAATATTAACCTTAGAGAGCTCATTAATTGGGGGCTAATCAATAAGCAAAATAAGCTAGGGGAGAGGAAAGAGTTTTTTAAAGCCAATCATCATGTTTGGGAAATTGCAAAAAGGATCATTGAAGAACGAAAAAAGAGAGAGTTTGTTCCTATTCAGAATTTACTAAGAGAACTAAAAAAATCGAAAATAGTAGGGAAGAAAGTAGACGTGGATCACTTTAATAAGTTAGTTGCAGAGTTAGACGAGTTTTTAGCGCAGATGGACCAACTTTCAGATCTTTTAGTTAAAATGAAAGACAATAGATTCTTCAACCAATTTATTAAGGTCTTGCGCTGATTGCACTATTTTTTTAGATAAATGTTTCAATAAATTCTAAAACAATTATTATTTATATAAATTTAAAATATTTACTATGGATTTCTTATTGATTACTTATTCTGCTTATGTCATTGTTACCTTATTACTTACCGTATGGGTAGGACGCACACTTTTTGTTAATGGTAAGGTATTTTTAATGGAAATATTTATAGGGGACGAACTCTTAGTCGACTCCATTAACAAGTTGCTTTTGATAGGTTTTTATCTAATTAATTTTGGATATGCGCTTAAGAACTTAATCGTAAAAGACAAAATTGTTTCTGCTACGGAGAGCGTAGAAATGCTCAGTGTCAAAATTGGTGTTATTATAATCGTTCTTGGAGTTATGCACTTTCTTAACCTATTTATATTGTTTGTGATGAGATCAAAATCTAAACAAGTTGTTATAGCTGAATGATCGATGCACATAAAACTTTAAATAAAGAATCTTACAATATTCAAAAAATTATACTTGAAGGCCTTCAAGACTTAAAACTGAAATTCTAAAATACTAGATACGATAAAACCAAGTATTAGAGTTAAGCTTTAGAATGAACTACCCGTTGAGGGAAAGGTATTTCGATATTGTTTTCAATAAAAAGCCTATTGATTTCTTCTCTGATATCACTTTTTACATCTTCTATAATCAATAGATTAGTAGAGAAAAAATATAACCCAAAGTCCAACGATGAATCTCCAAAGTTTTCGAACCTAACGAATGGGTAAGGGTAACTTATATATGGATTTTCTTTGACACTTTCTAGGAGTAATTGCTTTACCACCTTAGTATCTGATCCATAAGCTACACCCACTGCTATTCTAAATCTCACCCTATTGCTATGATGATTCCAGTTGGTCACTTTTTCTGTGACTAATAAGTGGTTAGGCACGACGATAATTTTACTACCATATGTTTCTACTATAGATGCTCTTAGTCCTATTTTTTTTATCGTGCCAGGTTGATCATCGATTTGTACTATGTCTCCCACGGATACACTGCGCTCAAACAGGATAATGATTCCAGAGATAAGATCATTAAAAGTCTGCTGTAGTCCAAGACCTATGCCCACCAGCAGAGCAGCAGCACCACCAAGAAGGATATTCATATTGATCCCAAATATGTCTAGTGCAAATACAATGGTGAAAATGTAAATTACATATTTTATCAGCTGATTGATCGCAAAGCTTGATCCTTGATCTATCTTCCTTTTAGCATAAACATTGCGCAGGACTATCTCTGTGATAATCCAGATAATTAATCTGGCTACTAGGAATATCAAAAAAGCATGGACTATTCTTGAGATTCCGAAGCTTACATTTTCTCCTTTTATATTTCGCTCAAATAGGGTATAATCAAGATGTAGATTAGATAAAAGGTAAAGTGTAAATACGGTATAGATAATCCATCTTGCAGTCCGAGTAATGGAGTTGATTTTTATTTGATATTGTTGGGATTGTTCTTCTGAGGTGTAATTTGAGCTAGAGTTTCGTTTAGGTTGGTCTCCGCTAACATGTGCACTGCTGATTAGAAAACTAGTGATTAACCAATTAAATAATCTTAGGAACTGGAAAAAGAGAAATGCATTAAAGATGGTCAAAATACTAATTTGGAAAGCACCTCCATCATAAAGAACATAATCTAGTCTAAGGATAATTAGTACAACCAATATAAACGCAAAAATTCCTAAACTCTTTAGAATATTTCTTAGCTCTGCTTTCCTAAGATCTGTATAATCTCTTGTTGCAAATACTTTAGGGAAATAACGTCGCAAGATTACCCTATAAAAGATAAGTATGACAATTAGTAATAAGATGCTCAGAATTACTTGGCCCATGACCACATCATTATTTGCAAACGCAAACAATTTATAATTCCATAATTCTGATAAAGTGTTCAAGTGCTATTTTTTTTGTTAGATTTTGGATAGTAAAGCTACCCAGTCTTTATTTTGGTCGGAAGGTGGTACAGGTATTATTAAATTACTATCAGCCATCATTCTTTGAGACCCTTTTACAAATGTACCATTACGTGGATTAAACCATCTTAAATTAAAACTACCATTTAGGTCAGAGAGTACAGTTTTTGATTTTGATCCCATTTTCATATAGATAACATAGCACACATTTTCTTTTGCTAGTACATAATCATTATTTAGCGTGGCCTCATCGGAGGGTTCCATCTCCCAGTAAGGTATTTCGTTTTTGGTAAAAAAGTCTAATAAGTATTTGCTTTGCTCCCACATATTATTTCGGGTTCGCCAATCTTCGCAAGTTAAGTCAGAATGCTCATGTTCGTACCCAAAGTACCACTCTATACCCCATGCTCCTGCCATGAATGCTCCCCAGAGCGCATTTTGTCTAGCATTATCATGAGTGGGGTTAACCTTGTCAGGAGTTAAAGCATATCTATGATCTCCCGGTTCGTCTACTGCTAGTGCCCATTTTTTATCACTTTCTTTAGCTAGTCTTTTCCACTTTAGGACGGTTGAGTGCACATTACCAAAATCTTCTAGAGTAGTTTGTATGGATAGCCCCGTATATTTTGATTCGGGACCTAGTAGGTCATAGAATTGTTGTCCGTTATGAATTACGACTAGATGATGATAAGGATCATTGTTATAAAAATACTGAGCACATGCTAATCGTTGACTAGTAGTTTGCCAGGGTGTTTTATGATTCTTTTCCCATCTTCCATTTTCTTCTCCGATGTTCCAGTTAAGTGCTAGATGATGGCCAAATCTGGCAATTAGTTCTCGGTAATATAATTTTCTTTGTATACCTAAATCGCCACCATCTAAGAGACCTTGGTTTTCTACTTCTGAGGTTTTGAAATGGAGAAACATACCTAGCTTATCTGCATGCTCAAATATGACTTCCCATTGATCGAGTTTTGATACATCTATTCTTTCGTAATTTTCATAGGATATATAGGGAAAAACATTACGGTCATCCCCTGCAATATTCATAGGTAAAAAAGAAAATGCATTCATGCCTTTACTTGCTAAATAATTAATTGCACCGATTAATCCCTTTCCCTTGCCATTTTGCCAAGTAGGGTCTCCTGCTTTCCAATCATTGACATGGGGTTCCCATTTTTTAATAAGTTCATCCTTAATTCCATCAGTCTTGTAGCCACCATCAAAATCTGCGTAGGCAAGTAAATTCTCTGGGGCATCCGCACCCGCTTTTAAAAAATATTCTCCTGTTTCGGCAAATCGCAGATAAGGCCCACCGACATATTGTAATCTACCTTTTGCTCTTAAGTCATTTCCAGATTTATCAGAAGGGGCTATGTTTAGTTGGCCTTTTTTGCCATCCATATATTCAGCGCTTACCCCTGAAGAGGTATTACTGTTAGTAGCTATGTTAGAACCTTTTATAAAGCTCACATTATAATCCCAAACACCCACCTCATCTGGCGTGAAATGTACTCGCCATTTATTTCCTTCCGTAGCTGAAGTTTCTTTAGCATTACCATCAGCAGCAAAGTATCCTGGAACACAATATTTTTTATTTCCGGAAGAAAAAGTAACATCAAGCCTGTAATGGAGAAATGGATTGTAAGTATTATTTTCAGAACTTGTAGGACCCTCAAATGTCAGGGTGACCTTATGCCATTTTTTGAGTTCACCGTCTATGGTAACAGCAGAAGTCACTGGCATAACATCTGTTTGAGCGCCTAATAAGCCGCTAAACATAGTAAATAATAAAAGCTGCAAAATTTTCATACGAATGCTATTGGTTAGTGTTTTATTTTTAAATTATAACATAATGTAAAAACTATCAATTTACTATTTTTTGTAAGTTATAATCATTATACTTTGATACAGCAACTTCTTCAAACAAAAGTATTTAATCAATGGATAAGTCATTACTAGATAGTCAATACGCATTAACACCAGAGCAAATTAGCTTTTATCGCGAAAATCAATATATCAAGCTCAGAGATGTATTCTCTCAGGAGCTTTTAAATCATTATAGTAAGATCATTGCCGATAAGGTAAAAGAATTAAATACTCAGCATATCCCTATCGAGGAGCGTGATACTTATAGTAAAGCATTTTTACAGATTATGAATATCTGGACTAAGGACGAAGCAGTCAAAGAGTTTGTATTCTCAAAACGCCTTGCGCAAATAGCAACAGAACTGATGGGTGTGAGTGGCGTAAGAATGTATCATGATCAAGCATTATTCAAAGAGCCAGGAGGAGGCTTTACGCCGTGGCATGCGGATCAATATTATTGGCCCTTATCAAATGATAATACCATAACGGCTTGGATACCGATGCAAGAGACTCCGCTAGAAATGGGGCCGCTTGAGTTTAGTGCTAAGAGTTTTCAACTTCAAGGCGGTAGAGATCTTAAAATTAGTGATGATAGCGAAGAGGTTATTTCTAAGAAATTAAGACTAGGTGATTTCGAAAGAGTAGTGGAAGGTTTTGATATTGGGGAAATTAGTTTTCATTCGGGCTGGTTATTTCATAGAGCAGGTCCTAATACTACAGATCAGATGAGGCAGGTGATGACAGTAATATTTATGGATGAGAAGATGAAGCTTATCCAACCACAAAACGAAAATCAACAAAATGATTGGGACACTTGGTGTCCAGGCGCAAAGATTGGACAGCAAATAGATTCTCCTTTAAATCCTGTCTTATTTTCTAGTATTTGATTTGTAGAAAATAATCTCTTTAATATTTTGTTGGATTGATTCTTTGACTTTAGTCAAGTTAATGGTTCTATGATTGGAGGTAATAATAGGAACTTAGTAAAAGTACATATCTGAAGAATGGAAAAAATAGCACCCTACAAGTCTAAGAATAAAATCAGAATCCTAACCTCTGGTTCCTTATTTGATGGTCATGATGTTGCGATCAATATTATGCGCAGGATTATCCAAAGGACTGGTGCAGAGGTGATTCATCTTGGTCACAATAGGCCAGTGCATGAGATAGTAGATGCAGCGGTACAAGAAGATGTACAAGGAATTGCTATCACTTCCTATCAAGGAGGGCATATGGAGTTTTTTAAGTATGCCTTTGACTTGCTTAAGGAAAAGGGCGCTGGAGATATCAAAATATTTGGTGGTGGTGGTGGAACTATTTTACCACACGAGTTAGAAGAGCTACACAGCTATGGTATCACAAAATTGTACTCACCAGATGACGGCAGATCGATGGGCCTACAAGGCATGATTAATGATTTATTATCTAAATCTGATTTTCCAGTAGGTGCTCAACTTAATGGACAGCTTAATAGGCTTAATACTCATGATCATGCTGCTACAGCAAGACTTATCACCGCTGCTGAAAATTATCCAAAAGAAAATGAACTCTGGATAAGTGAACTCAAAGAGAAGGTTAAAGAGCTTGATGTACCAGTGCTAGGAATTACAGGTACAGGTGGCGCGGGGAAGTCCAGTTTGGTAGATGAGCTGGTATTAAGATATCTGAGGACTTATCCAGACAAAACGCTTGGCATAATCTCAGTAGATCCATCAAAACGAAAGACTGGTGGTGCGTTGTTAGGTGATCGGATCAGAATGAATGCAATCTCTAGTGATAGGGTGTTTATGAGATCATTGGCTACGAGACAGTATAATCTTGCCTTAAATAAGCACATCGATAGCTCTATATCTATTCTCAAAAATGCAGGATATGATTTAATAATTTTGGAGACCTCTGGGATTGGCCAATCAGATACAGAGATTGTAGATCATGCTGATCTCTCAGTATATGTCATGACTCCTGAGTTTGGTGCTGCATCGCAATTAGAAAAAATCGACATGCTTGATTTTGCTGATGTGATTGCGATTAACAAATTCGATAAGCGTGGTTCTCAAGATGCGTTAAGAGATGTGCAAAAGCAGTATCAAAGGAATCACGACCTATGGGATACACCACAGGAGGAGATGCCCGTATATGGATCTGTAGCTTCACAGTTTAATGATCCCGGAGTTAATGAGTTGTTCGTCGAAATCATGTCTAAGATATTTAAGGATAGTGATAAGCTGTCCGTTCGTATTGGGAATGAAAAGCAATACCTTATTCCGCCAGCAAGGGTAAGGTATTTATCAGAGATCACAGAGACCGTGAGGCGTTATAATAACGAAACAAAGGAGCAATGTGAAATTGCAAGAACACTATTCAGTTTAGATCGGTCTGCTCATCATATATCAAAAGTCAATGAGTCTTCTGACGTATTTAGTACCTTGATCAAAGCAAAGACGGAGTTAGAGCAAGAGCTCAGTACAGAGAACAGGAAAATAATAGAACAATGGAATCATAAGAAACAACTATACGAGCAAGATGATTTTGTTTATCAAGTAAGAGGTAAAGAAATTAAGGTAGAAAACTTTACTACTAGTCTGTCTCACAACAAAATTCCGAAAGTCATAGTACCACAATTTAAAGACTGGGGAGAGATATTAAGATGGTCTAAGCAGGAAAATGTGCCAGGAGAGTTTCCTTATACGGCAGGAGTGTTTCCATTTAAGAGAAAGGGAGAAGATCCGACTAGGATGTTTGCAGGAGAAGGAGGACCAGAAAGAACTAATAAACGATTCCATTATCTATCACAAGGAACTCCTGCCAAGCGGCTTTCTACTGCTTTTGATTCAGTGACTTTATATGGTAATGATCCAGATCATAGACCTGACATATACGGAAAGGTGGGCAACTCAGGGGTTAATATAAGTTCACTTAATGATGCAAAGAAACTATACTCTGGTTTTGATTTGTGTGATCCAGCTACGTCGGTGTCCATGACTATTAATGGTCCAGCGGCTATTATATGTGCCTTCTATATGAATGCGGCAATAGATCAACAATGTGAGTTATATATCAAAGAAAATAAACTAGAGCATCTTGTGGAGACAAGATTTAAAGAGGTATATGATGCTCGAGGAATTATTAGGCCAACTTATGAAGGTGAATTGCCAGAAGGGAATGATGGACTAGGTCTGTTGCTGCTGGGGCTTTCAGGAGATCAAATATTAGACGCAGAAGTTTATGATTCTCTTAAATCAAAAGCACTCACAGCGGTGAGAGGTACGGTGCAAGCAGATATATTAAAAGAAGATCAAGCACAGAATACTTGTATTTTTTCAACAGAATTTTCCTTGAAGTTGATGGGAGATATGCAGCAATATTTCATTGATCAGAGCGTACGTAATTTTTATTCTGTTTCTATCTCTGGTTATCATATTGCAGAGGCTGGTGCTAATCCTATTTCGCAACTAGCATTTACTTTGTCTAATGGATTTACATTCATAGAGTACTATCTGGCTAGAGGTATGGCGATTGATGATTTTGCACCTAATCTATCTTTCTTTTTTTCTAATGGAGTAGACCCTGAGTATGCTGTTATCGGCAGAGTAGCAAGACGGATATGGTCTAAAGCTTTAAAGTATAAATACAAAGCTAATGATCGATCTCAAAAACTTAAGTATCATATTCAAACCTCTGGACGCTCTCTACATTCGCAAGAGATAGATTTTAATGATATCAGGACTACGCTACAAGCACTCTATGCCATCTACGACAACTGTAATTCTTTACATACTAATGCTTATGATGAAGCAATCACTACCCCGACAGAGGATAGTGTCCGAAGGGCTGTTGCAATTCAGATGATTATCAATCATGAGCTTGGACTTGCAAATAATGAGAACTGCATGCAAGGATCATTTATCATAGAAGAGCTGACAGATTTAGTAGAGGAGGCAGTTATGGTTGAGTTTGATAGAATAAATGAGCGTGGTGGTGTATTGGGAGCAATGGAGACCATGTATCAAAGAAGTAAAATCCAAGAGGAAAGTATGCATTATGAAATGCTTAAACACAGTGGCGAGTATAAGATAATTGGTGTCAATACTTTTCTATCATCAAAGGGCTCTCCAACGGTAATCCCTACCGAAGTCATTCGGGCTACAACTGAAGAAAAGGAAATTCAGATTAAAAATTTAAAAGTAATCCATCAACTTAATAAAGATAAAATGGCCACTGCCATCAAATCCTTGCAGGATAAGGCAATAGCTCAAGAAAATGTTTTCGAAGAGTTAATTGAAGCAGTAAAATCTTGTACACTTGGCCAGATTACAGATTCGCTCTTTGAGGTAGGTGGTCAGTATCGCCGGAGTATGTAGACGAAGGAAGTTTACCTTTATTTCCATTCTATACTTGTATCATTCAATGGATTAATTGCTAACTTATCTTGTAGACTTTTGTTAGAAGACCACCAGTCTTGATATTTATCAGCAGCTATATTTTGAAGTTCATTTTGATCTTTGCTTATTGCTATTTTGTCAAACAAGATTGGATTAAGTGAAGGAAATCGAGCTTGTGGTTCATCATTATTATTAAGCTCTGTGATTCGGATAGATTCAATTGTCCAAAGCGCAATTATTCCAACGCTTACCTTGTCACTGTAGAAGGAAGAGATCGGGTTAGCTGGATATTTACTCAATAGAGTTTTGTCATCCTTATGTACTAATAGGTTTGGGATATCTGTAGTCTCCAAATCCGGTAGATGAAATTCATTATAAGTACCGTCAATTACTTGATTAATGAAAGCACTCTCATCTAAAAGATTTGATTTCTTGCAAGAGATAAATAATGCTAGGCTTAGCAAGGTAAGTAGCAATGATTTCATAATCTATATTTTAAACAATTACAAAACGGAAAATTATTCTTAGTTGCTGCTTATTTTGTTTCATGCACAGTTGGCATGGGAGGGGCATTTCAAAAATAATCTAACATGAACTTCCTAGTATTATATTTTGATCGTAATCTATATTCAATTAATGAAAGCTACAACTTATATTCTTGATGTGTCCATTCATTCATATTTGCTATCTTTCCTACTTATAAATATGAATCATTGTGAAAAGACGGAATTTTGTAAATACTTCATTTTTGTCGAGTATTTCTGCGGCCATTGGTCTTCCAATAGTACATGGTAGCTACCTGCCGAAAGGAGTCATACCTATTGGCTTTGTGGAGGAGCTAGGTAACCTCCCTGGAAAGAGATCCGAAATGATCGTCCTAAACGATAGGCCTATCAATGCTGAGACACCACCACATTTGCTTAATGATATGCTTACCCCTAATGACCTTTTCTTTGTAAGAAACAATGGACTTCCTCCTGCTTCAGTTGATGCAGACAATTGGACACTTACAGTTGAAGGGGAGTCTGCAAAAACAAACAAAAGTTATACGATAAGTGAACTCAAATCAAAATTTAAATCACACAGCCTTAACATAACCTTAGAGTGCGGAGGGAATGGACGTAAAGAATTTAATCCTCCTGCAAAAGGTAATCAGTGGGGTACTGGTGCAGTCGGTTGCGCAAAGTGGACAGGAGTCAGGTTGAGCGATGTGTTAAAGGATGTAGGGGTAAAGGCTGATGCCGTATACATAGGATATTATGGTGCGGATAATCATGTATCTGGAGATAAGACAAAGAATCCTATATCGAGAGGTGTACCGATTAAGAAAGCACTAGCAGACGATAGTCTTATTGCTTGGCAGATGAATGATGAGGACCTACCGGTATTAAATGGATATCCTCTTCGGTTAGTTATTGGCGGATATCCTGCTTCTTGCTCAGGCAAGTGGTTAGAGAAGATAGTAATTAGGAATGTAGTGCATGATGGTGCCAAAATGGGAGGGCAGTCCTATAGAGTACCTTGCAAAACAGTAGCTCCTGGGGAGAAGGTTAAAGATGAGGATATGTGTATCATCGAAGAAATGCCAGTCAAATCATTAATAACATCACCTAAAACAGGAGCGACGATAAAAGTCAATCAAAACATGCCTGTCTCTGGAAAAGCTTGGACCGCTGCAAAAGGAATATCTAAGGTTGATTATTCTATTGACTTTGGTATGAGTTGGAAGTCTTGTACTATAGGCAGTTCTTCTAATCAGTTTGCATGGCAGCAGTTTGATACTGAGATTTCATTTGATAAGGCAGGTTATTATGAAGTATGGGCCAAGGCTACAGATTCTAATGGTGCTACACAACCAATTATCTTGCCTGGCTGGAATCCTAAAGGTTACCTCAATAATGCATGCCATCGTATTGCCGTAAAAGTAAACGCCTAATGAATCGTTGCGCGCAAATGCTTATTTCTAAAAGTGGTATATTGTTTTTTATATTAGCATTTTTTTTCGCTATTGCTATTCTACCAGCTTGCAATGAAAGTGATGAATCAAAAACTGATTCTATATCAGAAGAATCATTTCAAGATGGGGTAGTTAATGGCATTGATACCTTAACAGGATTAGCCTTTGATGCAAGTTTTGAAATTGTAAGAGCAAATTGTATTACTTGTCATTCTTCGAAGTTAATAACTCAGAATCGAGCAACAAGAGAAGGGTGGAAAGGAATGCTTGACTGGATGCGTGAGACTCAAAACCTTCATGACCTCGGGGACAATGAAGAACCTATTTTGGATTATCTAGCCAAACATTATGCGCCAGAAAATAAGGGGAGAAGAGCTAACATTGAAGATATTGAATGGTATATCTTAGATGGTGTAAGTGACTAACCGTATTCTTATATTTCTGTGATCATCACATTTCTAAATTGGATTACACCATCTCCATTAAGCTGTAGACCTATAAATCCAGAAGCAGCCGTATCATCTTTTATATCTCCCATTATAGTTCCGTTTAGCCATACTTGGACATGATTTCCGATAGCTGATATGTTGAATTTGTTCCACTTATCTACAGTGTTAATTATTGCTCGAGGCTTTTCTTTGGTGACAATTGCTCCTGTTCTAAAATCTTGATTGGTATGATTGTCGGCAATATTAATCTCATAACAACCGGTCGCCGTAAACTCTCCTTCTGGACAACGAACAAATATTCCTGAATTAACTACCGCATCTGGTCTGAATTCTGCTTCCATTATAAAATTTTTATACGGTCTTGTTGTCACCGCATAACCCAATACTCCTTTTCCCGTAATAATACCTTTCTCTAGAACCCAATTAGCGTCTCCTATGGTAGTCCACTCAGAGGATTTTTCATGGAAGATCTGTTTGTTGATATCAGCAGAAATGGAGTTAGTACTTTTGCACGCTATACCGAGACTTGTCACTATAAATAATATTGCTACGATGGATTTATTCATGATTTTTATTTTATAGTTATTGATTTAGTAAGATAACTCCTTTCGCTATTCGGCCCTCTAACATGTCATCGAAGGCCTGTTTTAGCTGCTCCAAAGTATAAGTCTTACTTACCAATTCATCTAAAAGTAGTTCTCCTTTTTTATAATGGTCAAATATTTTAGGGAAGTCTCGATCAGGATTACATTTTCCATATAGTGGATTAAGATATAGTTTATCCCATTCGAATAAGGTCATATCAATAGTAAGCTCTTGCTCTACACCACTCACTTGTATAGCTTTACCGGCGTGTCTTGTGAGTAAGAGTGGGGCAGCGCCCAAGGCGGGATTTCCAGTGCTTTCGAATGCATAATCTGCTCCTCTATTTTCGGTCAGAGCAAACACTTTTTCTTTCACAAGGCTAAGTTCTGCATCATCTGGTGTCGATTGTAGGATATGAGTCGCGCCAAATTTCAAAGCCATTTCCAATCTTTGGGACTTGAGATCGATTGCTATTATCTTACTAGCACCTGCAATTTTTGCTCCTTGTATAACATTCAAGCCGACCCCTCCACAGCCAATTACAGCTACGTTACTGTCTCGTTTTACTTCTGCGGCATTAATAGCCGAACCGTAACCAGTCATGACGCCACAACCTACGATTGCCGCAGAAGCATAGGATATCTCGACTTCTATTTTGGTTACTGCTTCCTTCCTTACTACAGTGTAACCGCTCATTGTGCCGAGGGAGAAGGACCTATTAATCATCTTACCATTCCAATAGGTCTTATCGGTTTGTCCTTTCTTACCTTCTGCACTAATCGAGTACTTCTCGCAGATGCAGGTATTTCCTTCCTTGCACTGGTAACAATCTCCGCACGGTATAGCCCAGTTAAGAAGCACTTTGTCACCAGGCTGCACATGAGTGACATTAGTCCCAATACTAATGATAACCCCAGCACCTTCATGCCCTAGTATAAGCGACTCCTCCCAGCTAAGTGAATCCCAGTCCGTGTGGCATATGCCTGCTGCTTTAAGTTGTACCATAACTTCATCTGCCGATGGCTCTAATACTTCTATCTCATCAATGAAAAAATTGCCATCTCCTTTACTAATGGCTGCTCTAGTTTTCATAAGTAAAAGATAAGTTATTGTTAATCAATTGTGATGATTCTCTATGACTTCTTAAAGTATAATAGCGTTTAATAAATGATTAATTTATTAGTAAGAATGAAACTAAAGCAATAAATTAATCACTCACCTTTGAACTCAGGTATTTTCTTGTTTAAAAATGCCTCTAGAGCTATTCTGTAATCTTTGGTTTTTGATAGTCTTTCTAGTTCTTCTTGTCCGTAGAAATTCATTTCATTTTCTGATAATTCTGTAGACTTATTTATTATCTGCTTGGTGCTCTTTACGGCTAAGGGTGCTTTAGTTGCAATTAACTTTGCAAGTTCTATAGCCTTCGATTGTAGTCTTTCTTTTGAATGTATCTCAGATATCAATCCATAGCTAAGTGCTGTTTCTGAGTCTATAGCATTAGCAGTAAGAAGCATATATTTTGATCTACCTAAACCGATCACTTTAGGGAGTCTTGATCCAGATGCCGTCAAGCCGATATTGACAGCTACTCCTTTAAATTTAGCTTCCGTAGCAGCGATCCTGATGTCACAACAAAGCGCCAACTCCAAGCCTCCACCTATAGTCCACCCATTGCAAGCAGCTATTGTAGGGATAGGTAATTTTTCGAATCTTGAAATAACATTACCAAATGCTCTTAAGTTTATCAAGATACCTTCTTGCAGTTGTGCATTTGCATGTGCTTCTTTTAAATCATCACCGCAACAAAATTTATCTCCACGACCAGTAAGGATTATTGCTCGTAGTTTACTATCGCCTTCAATCTCATCCAATATATTTCCAAATTGTATTTTTATTTTTTTGGACAGGCTATTTGCTGGTGGATTATCTATTTCTAGCAAAAGAATATGGTCCTCTATGTATGATTTATGGATTACTTCACTCATATCGGTACAAGATAGTGATTCAAATGAAAGCTATATATGCAGTAGGTATTCTAATTATTAGCGTATAAATAATTAACTTATTCTTTATGAAAGTGATCTTATATACAGCAGCAGTTTTTCTATTGTTCAGTATTTTTCTCTCTTGCCAAAATCAGAATGCTGAGAATGAATTGGTTGACAGAAGTAAGAATAGACCTAATGTAGTCTTGATTCTTACTGATGATCAAGGGTGGGGTGATTTAGGTATGAATGGTCATGAAGTTATCTCTACTCCTAATATTGATGCGCTTGCGCTCAGTGGTATCTCATTCGATAGATTCTATGTAAGCCCTGTATGTTCTCCCACACGCGCAGAGATACTTACAGGTAGGTATCATGTTCGAGGAGGTGTTTATTCTACCTCGGCAGGTGGTGAGCGATTAGACCTTGATGAGACGACGCTAGGAGATATATTCAAAGGAGAAGGGTATCAAACTGCAGCCTACGGTAAATGGCACAATGGCATGCAGGCAGGCTATCATCCAAATGCTAGAGGGTTTGATGACTTCTACGGTTTTTGTTCTGGACATTGGGGTAATTACTTTGATCCTATTCTTGAGCATAATAGCACTATAGTGAGAGGTAATGGCTATATAACCGATGATCTGACAGATCATGGCCTAGCATTTATCGAAGAAAATCGAGAGCAGCCTTTCTTTTTGTATTTGCCATACTGTACACCTCATAGCCCAATGCAAGTGCCGGATAAGTGGTATGGTAAGTATGATAATCTTGAGATTAATCAGAAAGGAACCTTAGCCGATCAGGAAAAGATAATGCATACCCGAGCGGCTTTAGCTATGTGTGAGAATATAGATTGGAATGTTGGGAGGCTGATGGATAAACTGGAGAGCTTGGGTTTGCTAGAAAATACTATAGTAATATATTTATCAGATAATGGACCTAATGGTCATAGATGGAATGGAGGAATGAAAGGCACTAAGGGTACTACAGATGAGGGTGGAATAAGATCTCCCTTAATCATGAGTTGGAAAGGGACACTAGAGGAAGGAAAGAGGATTGACAAAATTGCAAGCTCTCTTGATATGTTGCCTACCCTTTGTGATCTAGCGGATATAAAGTCTGACACAAGTAGATCTTTAGATGGTATGAGTATCAAACCACTATTAAAAGGCAGTGATGAATCTTGGAAAGATCGAAAGATTACAACTTATTGGAGGGATAAGATCAGTGTAAGAAGCCAGACTCATCGGCTTGATCATGAGGGAAGGCTTTATGATATGGTCATTGACCCCAATCAGAATATTGATATTGCTACAGATGAACCAGAGATATTGGCACAACTTATGTCTGTTCGAGAAGAATGGGCGTCTAATGTTTTAGTGGAGTTGCCAGCAATAGACGAACGTACTTTTGATATAGGGCATCCTGACTATCCCTATACACAGATTCCTGCTAGAGATGGGACAGCTCACGGTAATATTAAAAGATCAAATAAATATCCAAATTGTAGTTATTTTTCTAATTGGATTGATCTTGATGATAAAATAACTTGGGAAGTAAAGGTGTTAGAGTCTGGATTATTTGATGTGGATTTGTATTATACCTGCCCTCCTGCATCCGTTGGGTCACGCATTAGTTTTAGTTTTGGAGTTAATCAGATCGAGACTATACTTGCTGAATCACATGATCCCCCAGATACAGGAATGGAGCATGATAGATTTTTGAGGGGAGAGTCATATGTCAAAGACTTCAAAAAATTAAATGTAGGTAAAATGAAGCTTGAGAAAGGTGAAGAGGTCCTTGCTTTAAAAGCATTAGAAATGAAAGGTGAAGAGTTGATGGATTTTAGAATGCTAATGCTTAAGCGAATTGACGAATAACAATTCATCTCAACTAAATCATTCAACTTTATTTCGTGTGTTTATGACTTCTAAATAAATACGATCTGCTTCTGGAAATAAGTTATGATTGACTATTAATTCGCTATACTTCTGCTTAGCTTTATTTTTTTCTGCAGTCGGTAGAGGCGATGACATGCGGTTATGGCTTTTCAGTACATGAGCCTTAATTCGATTCAATTGTTCCTCTTTAAATTTTGGCAATTTGAAACTAGTCTTAAATCTTTTATTGATTTGTCTTACGGTTTCGACAGGGTCATTTGTCACTTCTTCAAAAGTGCTAATTTGAATTTTTGTCTTTACCCGAAGTACTGTTTTGTGAAATGATATCCATGCTTTTAATGCTACGCCAATTGATAATTTTTCGTCCCAAACTATTAATGAAGCAATGGCATCCTTGGGTTTCCTGACTAAAACTATTGTAGGGATATTAAGATCAGTAGCCTTCATTACTTGTGCTGCCGCATGGGTATGATGAGACATCTTTACATCTTTATTCCTTTTGCGGAAAAGCATCACAAAAAATGAATTACCAGATCGCTGAAATCCTTCAATACAAATATCACTGTCTTTATTGATTAATTTTTTGATTTTTTTCTTTCGCTTGTAATTAATCCAGTGTAATGCTTGAGAATTACCTATAGTACTTCCTATAAAGAATCGTATATTTTTTTCTAAAGGAGTCAATGTGATAGTTCTGGAGCTTTAGAGTTTAATCTTGATTTATAATTATTTTTCGGTTGTTTACCTAATTATGTATGGCGCATATAACCATAAATGATAACACTAAACTATTAAAAATTAAATGAACAATGAGGATGCATAATACTATCGTAAAAAACGATTGTGATAATACTATTAAGTCTTAAACGAAGGGCATTTACTCTTATCCTTCTTCTTAAAGAATTTAAGTTTAGTTTTTGATTTTTTCTTTTTCTTACGATCCTTGTTAGCATCCTCACACTCAATATCAGAATATTCTAGAATGTAATCTGCTTCTGGTTTTATATCGATAGATAGATCGATAATCGAGTTAGTAGATTGAAAAGGATTTGTTATAGAGATTGGTGGCTTTTCTTGATGAAGAAAATAGTAGGTTATAAACTTATAATTATTATTCATCGGTGTGCGCTTACGAGCAAGGGCAAGATTGTTTTTCACTCTATTATTAGCCACCTTATTTTTCCTAATAAAGTCCTTGTGAAGGCTATCAAGTGTAACTATCCCTCTCTCATGATTTCCCTCACTGATATCTATTAGGGCACGATTATTTATGCTGGCTAAGCGATTGCTTCCATTAAGGATTTTTTTCGCTTTAGTTAGATCTTTTTGATAGAAGTAGACAAGTCCTAGATTATTATCAAATGATGACTTTAAGCTGGGTCTGAGTTGGATAGCTTTTTCAAATGCTTGAGCAGAAATATCAAAATAAGATTTTGCTTTATCCCCTTGATTGTTTTTCTCGTAACTCAAGGCGAGATCTTTATAGATGATTCCTTTAGAATTATACACATAGTAATTTTTAGGAAATCGAACTTCTAAGGAATCGATAACACGCAATGCTTCAGGTTTCATATTTATCTCCATCATGCTAAGAGCGGCACCCATTAGAACATCAGGATCTTTAGGGTTGATCTTAAAAGCTTTTCTATAATATCTGTAAGCTCCAGAGTACTCTCCACGATGGAGCGATGCATGACCTGCGATCAGGTAGGGAAGTGCTTCACTGTACTGACCTAAGCTGATATTACTTATAGCATTACCATATTGAAACATTCGCAGATAGTAATACCCAAGCATAGTTTTTATCTTGAGTTTATCCTTTGCTAATCCTCTATATTTTTTCAATAGCTTGACAGCTTGTTCTTTTTTATTACAGATGCCTAAGGCACTAGCTTCTAAGATCACAACTTTTTCTACTTGTTCTGCATTGAGATTTTGTTTTTTGATTTTAGCAAGTTCTTCTAGGCAAGTGTAAGGGTCAGGGATACTCATAGCTGCTAAGGCTTTCCCATACAGTGCCTTGTGATTTGTTGGAGATATCGATAGCACTTTGTCATAGGTGATGATAGCTTTTTTAGGCTCGTCGGCTACAAATGCTAAGTGAGCTAAACCGTTTAGGGCAGAAATATTATGACGATCGTACTTTATTGCTTTTTCTAAATAAATTGATGCATTTTGGTGATCATTCATTTTCAATGCTATGCCGCCGAGACCAGTCCAAGCAGCAGCATTTTTATCGTTTTTCTTGACAGCATTTTCATAGGTTTCTCTAGCTGTTTTTAAATCACCAGCTTCGAAGGCAAGATTAGCTACCAACAGGTCGTAACCAGAACTGAATTTCTTATTTCCTTTTAACTCTTTTAGTGTGTTAAGACCTTGTTTAGTATTGCCACCATAATATTGTGCTAATCCAGTTGCATATTTTACATTAGGATCATTATCAGCTTCACTTGCCAGAAGAAAGAAACTAGCAGCGGTCGCGAAATCTCTTGATGCGTATGATATAAGTCCTTTTAGATAAGATACTCTACCATCTTGAGGACTTTCTATCGCGTTGTTTAATGATCGCTTTGCTTTCTCTACATCTCTGGCTAAATAATACGCTAAGGCAATTTGGTAGTCTATGTTTTGTGTAGTTATGACTCCTAAAAATTGTGCCTTTTCAAGATCCGATGCTGCTTGAAGATAGGTTTCTGTTATTAAGTTCACAATACCTCTGTTGTAATAAGCATTGCCATTATTTGGATTGTAATCTAGTGCTTCGGTAAGTCGTTCCTTTGCTAGATTGTATTTTCCTTTTTTAATAAGTACTAATGCTTTATTATTATGGATCTTATCTTCTTCGTTTATGCATGACTTGCCTGCTTGGGTGTACAGCTTCATAGCATCTTCTAAATCTCCTTTCAGATAAGCAGCGTTTCCCAGATTTAAGAAGTTAGGGCCTTTGTTAGCAGTCCCTAAGGTGGAGATGACCATGCATCCTATAAGTAAACTAAGTTTTAAAAGGTAATTCAATGATTGTATTCTTAATTGTAATACGAAGGGAAGATGTGCTTAGTTCCAATTGGTTTAAAGTTAAGTGGTTTTAAACCTTAATAAGTAGCTTTTGACAAGCTTAAGAGAACTTTAATGCAATCCTATTAAGGAGCAATAGTGAGCTTTTTCCTTAAAATGAGAGTTATTACATACCTCATCTTTATCTGACTAAAGAGATTGAACCCCTAAATATTCTTTCAATTCCGTCTTCCATTTTAATCTGGAGTAGGTAACTGTAGGCCCCTGGTTGAAGTGCTTTGTTGGCATAAGTGCCGTCCCATTCCTGGCCAGAATATATCCTGTTTCCCCATAGATCAAATACCACTAATTCATAATTTTCTACTTCTTCTTGTGCCGCGTAAATTTTGAATGTACTGTCAAACCCATCATCGACAGGTCTAAAAATATTTGGAATGTAGATGTTGTAAAACTCTAGTTGAACAAGGACTAAACTATCGCATCCTATCGATGATCTCAGTGTTGCTAAATGTTCTCCTTGTTCTTTAAAATCGAACTGAGCAATCTCGAATTTTTCGCCCTCAAATATTTTGGCCTGTATAGTATCTGCTAGTTCTCCTAACTCGACTAATTGTAAAATGACTACACTATCACAATTGTTGACAGACTTAAATGTATTTGTAAAAGTACCGGTTTCATTTAGGAGCATATCTCCAAATTGATAAGTATCGTCTTTACAGATAATAATTTTGGATTGAGTTTCTATAATAGGTTTTTCATAAAAGTAAATTGGGGATAATCGACACGATTGTTCCTGCATGACTCTGATTTGATAATTCCCATCACCATACATTTTCGATAGGGTTGATTCTACTTCGCCGACTAATGCAATTCCATCCTTAAACCACTGGTAGTCTGAGAAATATCCATCCTCTATGCCCAACCTAAAAGACTCGGAACAAGGGTGCTCTTCTGCAGCAATCTGAAGGGCGAAAGATTCAAAATCTGCAAGTAATAGGTTATCAAAAAAGTAATAGATATTAATAGGGCTGTTTACCGCAGGGCAATCAGGGCCAATTGCAATCGCATAAATGTCCTGATCTGGGGTGACTTCGATAAAGCTTTCTACCCATGAGTCTGCTGATCCTCTAACAAAGGTAGATCCAAGCCTCACCCAGTTTGGGCCATTTGTCGGGCAGCCAAAAGCATCATCCTCATTTCCAAATGGCAGGTGCTCGCAATCAGGAGTGCCAAAGAAAGTAATATTGATAGGAGGAGATTTACTACTATTTACAAAACCGAGATCAAACTGAAATCTGTACGTTGTACCTGCTAGCAATGGTTGCAAAAGGCATGCCCCAGCATACTCTTTCCAGTTATATTCAGGAGTGCTATCACCTTCACCAAAGCCTCTTATCCGCCCATCTCTAAAACCCATGATACCATTACCATCTGGGAAAGGCATAGGAGCAGGGAAATCTTCCCATCCCAACCAATCACAGGTATTAATCAGATCTGTCGTAGGTGCAGAAGCTTGAATCCAACTCTCTGCACATCGCAGCTGAGATCTACCATTTGGGCAACAGGACATATCTTCAAATGAAGGATTTGGAATGAGTGATGTGGGAGATATGATTTCGCAGGAGCAATCATCATCATTGAGATCTACTAAGCCATCATTATCGTCGTCGATTCCATTTTCGCAATCTTCAGGCATCGCCTGGTTGGTAGTTGAGAATATGTCTACCCTAAAACTTGTCAATACCAACACAAGGATGCATAAGGAAAAAACAATTCTAGATGTAGTGGTGCTTATCAATTTGAGGATATCTTAACAGAAGATAGTCCTTTCTTTCACTCATTCAAAATATATAGCTATTACTAGGTTCATTGAAGAGAATGAAAACCTAGATTTATCAATAGGTGTAAGCTAATTACGCTTTGGTATACAATTTTTCTTCGACCCAAGCATCATTGTAGATAGTGCTCAAGTATTTGCTGCCATGGTCTGAGAAGATTACAACGACATTGTCTGTTGTTTTGAGATCATCCTTCATTTTGAAAACAGCTTGAAGCACAGCCCCAGAAGAGTGTCCTCCCCATATGCCTTCTTTCTTCGCTAATGATCTTGCTCGCAGCGCTGATTTTAGATCTCCTACTTTTACAAACTGATCTATTACGTCAAAGTCTACATTGCCCGGAATAATACTTTTGCCTACACCTTCCATCTTATAAGGATGAGCGATAGATATATCATAAATGCCGGTCTCATGGTATTTTTTTAAGACTGATCCGTGAGCATCTACGCCTACAATCTTCACATTGGGATCTTGTTCTTTTAGGTAATTTGAAGTGCCACTGATAGTCCCACCAGTGCCAACTGTTGCTACGAAGTGTGATATATTACCTTTCATTTGCTGCCAGATCTCTGGTCCTGTGCTAGAGTAGTGAGCAGCAGCATTAAGTGGATTAAAATTCTGGTCTGTATAGAATGCGCCTTCGATTTTATTGCTAAGTTCTATTGCTTTTTGGTAGTAAGAATCTGGATCTTCCGGTGCGACTTTAGAAGGACACAAAACTACTTCTGCTCCTAAAGCTTTTAAGCTATTGATTTTCTCCTGAGAAGCTTTATCAGCGACGGTGAGAACACAGTTAAAATTCATTATCCTCGCTATATGTGCAAGAGCCATACCTGTGTTACCTGATGTGGCATCTATCAAAGTTCCTCCTGCTTGCAGTTCGCCAGACTCAATGGCTTTATTAACAATAAATGAGGCGATACGATCCTTTGCGGATAGGGTAGGATTTGAAAATTCTAGCTTAGCAAAAACATTAGTTCCTACTAACTCAGAAAAGGAATTAAGTCTTATTAATGGAGTATTTCCAATGGCTGACATCATACATTTAGATGAAAATGCAGCCGCACTAGCATCTTTTCCACACACAGTCTCAAGCATACAACAGAATAGGTTTTATTTTGATCTAATACTTGGTTAGGGATTCCAAATATCATATTAGGTGCAATATAGAAATTCAGATTTAAACAATGGTAAGCTCAAAATAAAATCCTCTTTTATTCGATTTAAATTTTCAATTAAGTCGTTTGAAGTGTGATTTTAGCAGATAATTTTGTTCAGAAACTTATTATTGCGCGTTAGCGATGTAGTGTGGTTTATCAGTTGATAGGTGTAGAAGCAAATTTTTACATCGTCAGGAGTAATATCGTTAATGTCCAGACCCAATACCAAACAACAAATAATAGACCGTAAATACTATCATGACTACTATACCAATATAGCTCAGTAGCAGCAGTCCTTTGCCTGGTTTATGCTCAACTGGGAAATCTGGATCATTCATCGCCTTGAGATTAATGAAAGCGATGGCGGGGGCGCTTACAAAAGATATAATGGTTGCAATCTCAAGCATTTTTATCATACTTGCTTCTGAATATTTAAAAAGTAAGAATGCTCCTACGCCCATAAGGACAAGCGCAATTTTGAAGTAGTTTTCTAAGAATTTATTTTGTTCACTATTGTTCTCTATGATCTCAAATCTAAGTGCTCTCAAGCTCCACGATAGGCTTCTAGAAAAAGCATCAAAAACAGTGATGAGCGTCCCATAGATTGTACCAAAAGCAGCTACTGCAAAGACAGGGTGTAGCCATTCTCCAAGATTAGTCTTGAACACATCTAGCAACTTGTTAGAAAGCGCTGTGCTACTTCCGTCTAATTGCTGACCGGAACCGTAGATCGTAAAAATACCAATGACTAAAAACATAATAGCAAGCACCGAGGTAAAAACATAACCTAAGTTAAAATCAAAAAGACCTGCTCTTATGTCAGGCTCTAGGTTTTCAGCTTTCATTTTTTCGACAGCCCAGATGCTGTGCATGGTAGAGGTCTCTAGGCCACTAGGCATCCAACCTACAAGGCTAATCATTAGGGCTAAGCCTGCTCCTTCTAATAGTGGCGGTGCACTAAATCCAGCCATCGGTTCTACGGGACCCTTCATCAATACTGCCACAAAAGCGACTCCTATACTAATCAATAATACAACAGAGATGAGTTTAACTAGAGAATCCAAAATTTTAAAACCGCCGAAAAGAAGCAAGAGCACAGTAACCGCTAAGACTATACCAAGTAGTACGTCAAAAGTTATACCTCCCATACCCATCATCGTGCTCAGGATACCAGCACTGACAGCTCCTACTGCTGCAGGTACTGCAAACATATTGACGGCTATGATCAAGAAGTATACGATTACCGCCCATCGGCCTTGCTTCTTATAGCCGTGCAATAAGCTATGACCAGTAGCGTGTGCATACCGTGGCCCAAACTCGAAGAAAGGATATTTGAATAATAATGCTAATAAGATCACTAGCAAGAAGATCATACCGTGGTGAGCACCAGCCCTAGTGGATAATACCAAGTGCGAAGTGCCAATACACGCACTTGCAAACATTAATCCTGGCCCGAGTGATCGCAGTAGAATTTTAGGATTTTTTATACTTGACAATTAGTATTTTTATTATTAAACTAAACATAATATTTAGTCCACGTATCGCTACTAAAGATTAGAGAAAAAGATCGCATCCAAGAATTATTGTTTGATACGATCTCTGATATTTTAATATATTATTCTTGAACTATAATTTAATTCCACACGTCAAGGATCCCTCCCATAATTGCAAGACATACTGTCCAGAAAATTATATTTAGTATTATATTTTTACCGCTTACCTTTTGGAACAGACTCAAGGAGACAATGATAGGGACAACAAATGATATACAAAGCATGGCACCATGCAGCGCTCCGTGTCTAAAAGTATGGAAACTACTAAAGTACATTTCACCGGCACTGTTGACATCTCTATGGACTAACTCTATAGTCATCTTAAGAGACATCGATACTAGGATAGCCATCAATATGGCAAGTCCATAAGTGATTGCCATATTACTTGGCACCATTTCTTCTTTAGTTTTTCCAAGAGAACTTAACCACTGTTTTTCGAATAGTGGACCATAGTAAATTGCACCCATAATACTGGGTATAAGAGCAGCTACAAAAACTGCTATAAAGTTAATTTCAGGCATGATACAAGTTGGTTTTTTGTTTAGTAATGATTACTATCTAATATAGAATATTAGATTAATAACAAGCAAAAAAACCAAAGAAAATTCGGTAATAGAGCGTTGGAGTTATTTGGTTTACAGATTGAGACTTATCTAAAATCCTCAAACTGAGCCTTTCTCTTTTGCATCTCTGAAAAGACTGCTTCAAGCTGATTCTTATTACCCATTATTTGATCTTGTATCATAGATTCATTCATTAATCCTTCATCGATTCCTAAGTAGGGTGCTTCGTTAAGTAGCTGTTTCGCTTTTACAATAGCTGTTGGACTTTTCTTAGCAATGATAGAGGCGAGTTGCATAGCATCTGCATGCGGATCACTCGAGGTATGCGTAGCAAAACCATACTTGACTGCATCTTCACCAGAGAACATTCTATTAGTGTAGGTTAACTCTCTTAAGATATCACCTCTCACATTATGCCTCCATAACTGGGTGCCGCCAAGGTCGGGGACAATACCCCATTTCATCTCCATAATACTGCACTTAGTATCTGGTGCTATATATCGAATATCTGCTCCCATCATAATCTGGACACCACCTCCTAGTGATACTCCATGCACCGCAGCGATTACAGGGACTGGCATATCGTGCCATACCATCACACACTTTTGAAATTTGTTGGCATTGCCGTGAGTTCGGTCTGCCAATTTTTGATTAGTTACAGAACTGCTTTCATCTGGCATTTTAAAATTACTAAGATCCAACCCTGCACAAAATGCCTTGCCTTCTCCCGATAGTACCACGCACCTAACAGATGCATCAGCGGCAAGAGCCTGACCTGTCTCGATCAATGCCAAAAACATCGCGTCGTCTAAGGCATTCATTTTATCAGGTCTATTTAATTTGACATCAGCGATGTGGTCTTTTATACTTACCGTTACTCTATTTTCCATAAGACTAAAGGTAGAATAAATCTACAATGTTAATAACGGGACATACCATTACTTGCGATCAGTATAGAACTTAATATCTAGTTAGAATGGAATAATATTCTAAACCAGGTTGGTACCTAAAGACAACTTATTTAGCGATCTAAATCAATTGTTAGTGCTAGGCTTTTTTAATAAGACAACTATACCTTCAGAGTTACGGTATCTAATAGTTGTGCGATCTACAATCTCAATTACAGATGAGTAAGCTCCACTCAGGTTGTTTGTATTACTGCCAGTGGTATTATTATCTTTTTGATTATTAGCTTGATCATTTCCCAAGTATCCTCCAGAAGGGTAATTATTGCCCTGTTGGTTGTTTTGATTGTTGGTGGGTGGGTTTTGATTTTGATTGTTATTATTACTCGTTCCATTACCAAGATATCCACCAGAAGGATAATTACTGCTAGAGTTGCTGTTTGTAGAAGGCTGTTTTTGAGGTTGATTAGTAGTCTGATTAGGTGCTTGTATATTGCCTATCTTACGCACATAGGTATTCCCTTCTGATTTTAGCCAACTAACATTCGTTCCGAATATATCTTTCATGACTAGTTGATCACCTTGTGGTGCAAACTGAATGTTGAATTTTGCTTCAGCATTATTTTCCAATTGCCAAGTACCGTTTAGCATGGTATATTCTAGTAGCAAGTATTGCTCATAGTCTTTTAGAGGAGCCCAATCTTTTATAATCTCTGACCTTACTCTAGGTTGCAGTCCTTTCTTGACTTTGAAGTCAAATGTAAAATCTCTTACCGTTGCATTTCCAAACACAAATAAATTTCCAGATGGATTCAGTCTGTACTGGGTTGCATAGCCATCAACTGACTGAAGGTTATCATTTAGAAATCCAGAATCCCAATTATCTATCTGGAACATTACTATCCTTCTGTTGTGACAAAAGATAGGTTCGTTTAGCTTGCTATAGATATGACCCGTTATTCTATAATGGTTGTGCTTTGCAGTTTGGCCTAACTCAGAGACTGTATAGCCTAGATCTATTGGGCCTAGTGATTGATTGTTTTGGTGCTTGACTCTTTGCTGTTGAGGTGTATTATTTGTGTTGCTTTGTCCTGGATAAGGATTTGTCTTTTTATTATTGTTAGGGTATGGATTAGCATCAGGTTGGGTGGTAGTGGTAGTCCTTGGTTTTTTATTAATGATAATCTTATCACTCTGAGAGATATTGACACTTATAAAGGAGAATAAAGCGATAAATAAAGTGACTAGATTTTTCATAAGAGGTATAGCTTGGTTAACGTCTAAAGTGTTGTTTCGGCTGTTGGCTTATTATGGTAACTTTTCTAAACATATTTTTGTTCCTTATAATATTAAGTAATCATAAATAATTTTACAAAATGGATAAGCACTGGAAGCTACTATCAGAATCTGATGGACCAAAACATCATTTTCTTAATCTTTATCATCAGAGATATGAAAAAGTAGCAACTAAGGATGAAATTGATGTTTTAGTAGTTTCATCAGGTGATGCTGCCAATGTGATTCCAATAACAAAAAACCTAGAGGTTATATTAGTAAAGCAATATCGATTTGGTATCCAAGAGGAGACCCTAGAGATTCCAGGCGGATTAATTGAGGGTGGAGAAGACCAACTCGTCGGAATAAAAAGAGAGCTATCAGAGGAAACTGGATACACAACTGATGAATGGGGTTATCTGGGCACCTTACCATTCAACCCAGTTTATCACAAAAATTATATCCACCATTATATTGCCGAAAATGTGGAATTGACTGACGACACAAGCTTTGACTTAGGGGAGCAAATAGAAATCGTAAAATTGCCATTACCTCAAGTAATACATAAAGTGAAACGGGGTCAACTCTCTCATCCTCATACGATTTCGGCATTTATGCTGGCTTTTGACAGACTACAAACCCTAATGGCATAAATAGGAAAAACCCTAATATTTAACACTTTGAGGTTTCTATAACTTTGGGTTGACCTCGAAGTGTACATTTTTCGTTTAGGGAATAGGTATATAAAGTCAACATTCATAGCTTATAACATATTATTATATTTGTTATATGATTGTTGCTTTTTGATAGTTTATTTGTTCCATTACTATTTAAAAGTGTCATCTATTGGTCAATTGTATTGATGTTTATCTGTCTAATATAGGTGCCTAGTGCAACTTAAGCGTCTTATTGTTTGAGTATGACGTTACATAACAGACAAACTCAGTACTATTTTTAGAAATGCTATTGGCAGAGTGAGTCCGTTTTTCAAGTTTATGTTTATGAGCAAGAATAAAAGGAAAGCATGAAGCCTGCATTTAATAACTAACAGTAAACCCATGAACGTGTTAAGACTAAATCTTACACTAGCGTTGCTTATGTACCTATTTGGTAGCGCAGTATCGCAAGACCTACACTTCTCCCAACACTTTAATTCCCCCCTCAATCTTAGTCCAGGGCTCACAGGAGTCTTTAATGGTGATTATAGAGTGACGGGTAGTTATAAGAGTCAGTGGAAGACTGTACCAGTCGACTACCTTACCTTCTCAGGAGCCATAGACGTTAAGCTAAATCAATACGGCAGTAGAAAAGGAAATTTTAATCTAGGACTTCTATTCGATTATGATCAAGCAGGAGATCTAGAATTGAGCTTAGCCAACATAGCGGCATTTGGTTCTTATAGCTTTAGACTAAATAAAAAGAACTTTCTGACTCCAGGCGTATCTGTAGGCTATAATTCTCGAAGACTTAAACCTGGGAATGCCACAACGGGTAACCAATGGAATGGTTTCGAGTTTGATCCATCCATACCAGCAGAAGTGCCATTTGTTGATAATAATTCTTTCGTTGATTTTAGTATCGGCGCAAATTATAGGCATCAGAAAGGCTATAGAAAATTCTATGACTTAGGCATCGGACTCAATCATCTGTTCAAACCATCACAGACTTTTGAGCAAGCTCCAACTTATGAAGCTGATCTCGCTAGGAGATGGAGTCTTTATGCTATGGTTAATCATGCTCTAGGTAGTAAGCTAGATCTTATTCTTAATGGTATGTACCAAAAACAAGATCCGCATCAAGAGATACTTCTTAACGCGCAAGCAAAAATTTACCTCAACAAGAATTCAGATAGAGATATAGCGGTACACTTAGGATTAGGAACTAGGTTAGGAGATTCATGGTATCCGATGCTCGCCGTACAAGTACACAGACTATACGTCAGTGCTAATTATGATATAAATTATTCTGATTGGAGTGATAAGACTAATGGTAGAGGTGGCCTTGAGCTGCATGTTGCCTATAAGTTTGCCAAGGTGCCACCCGTAATGTTTAAACCATGTCCGATTTATTAAGCCTTACCAAATCAGAATTAAAAAGTAGTAACATGAAACAGTATTTTTCATTTATCATATTTAGTCTTTTTGCAATATCGATCTCTGCTCAGCCTACGATTGATCAAGTGTATAAGAAAGGACTAGAACAGTATTACGCAGGTAACTATATCGGCGCAGCACAAAATTTAGATAAGGTAATAGCGCGTGGAGATAATCAAAATGAAGAGGTTTGGTATTTTCTTGCGCAAGCCACTCAGAGACATTATGCTTATAACGCCTCTGAAAGAGCCTATCATTTTTTAATCGATTCACTAAAGACAGAAGCTTATCCTCAAGCAAGTTTTGATCTAGCTCAGATTAAACAAACGCTAGGCAAGTATGATGAGGCCGTAAGGTATTACGACTTATACTTATCAGAGTATGATGGGGATGATAGTGATAAAACTGCGATTGCGAAACTAGGTAAAGAGTCTAGCGAATGGGCGTCTAGGGAGCAAGGTACGCCAAAGGCAATATCAGATGATAGCATAACCATAAATCATCTAGGGACTGATATTAATACGCCATACTCAGAGCATGCAGGAGTCAAGGTAGATGATAAGCTGTACTTCAGTTCGCTCAGATATCCTAGTAAGAAAAGAAATGACTGGTATCAAGAAGTGGTGTCTAAGGTATTAGTATATGATACGTCGAGTATTGAGATGGAAGAATCAAAATACTTTAACAATAGTAAGCAGCTGACGTCTAGTACCGCATTTTCTCCTCAAGGAGATGTGATGCTTTATACCCTTTGTGATTATGGTGAAGATAATGCTAATATAGAATGTCAGATATACTACAGACAGATTACTGAGGATGGATATTGGGGCAATGAGTTTATATTACCTGCTAAGATAAATGCAGAAGGTTCCACTTCTACACAACCTACTTTCGGTAAGTACACCGATGATATAATCGAAGTCTTTTATGTGTCTAATAAAGAAGGGGGTACAGGAGGAATGGACATTTATAAAACCACAGTAGATCGTGATATGAAATGGACCGACCCAGAGAATGTAAAATCTCTAAATACGGTGGGCGATGAGGTAACACCATTCTACAATGACGCCACTAGCACCATGTACTTTAGTACGAATGGGAGAGTAGGTATGGGTGGACTAGATATTCATAAAGCGACTTTTGATTCTGGGATATTTACTGATATAGTAAATCTAGGTAGGGAGTATAACTCTGCTCAAGAAGATATTTATTATACCGTTAATGAGGATGAGACAGAAGGCCATATGTCGTCTAATAGATTTGGATCTCTATACTTAGAAGATAAGTTTGAGACATGTTGTTTTGATATCTATCAGCTTAGGATCAAGCCATGTAAAGTAGATCTTATTGCTTTGCTTTTTGATAAGGATACAGAGATGGAGCTTACAGGTGTTACTTTGACAATCAAGGATCTGAGCGATGAAGATGCAGAAGACATAGTAATCTCTAATGAAGAAGGAAACGACTTTGAGCTACTTGTGGATTGCGATAAGGAATACGAAATATTAGCAGAGAAGCCAGGGTATGAGCCAAGTACGATTACGTTAAAAACAAGAGGAGGTAATAACCCAATCGAAGAGAAAATTTATCTCAAACAAATAAAATTAGATTTAGAAGTTGCCTTGTTTGAGCGAGCAACAGGAGATCCGTTGTATGAGGGAGAAGTGGTGTTGCTTGATGTAACGACTGGAGAAGAGATTAAGGCTAGGAGTTTTGATGGACATAAGGCTATTTTTGATGCCATTCCTGGGCATGAGTATAAACTGGTAGCAAAGAAGGAAGGGTACGAACCAGAAGAGATCTCATTTGTCATAGACATAGATGCTAAAGAGACCATTAAGAAAGACATCTATATGGGACGGGTAGCAGAAGTTAAGGAGATTGCCAAGCTTATTCCTCTCAAATTATTCTTTGATAATGATGAGCCGGAGCGTAGGACGCTTAGCAAGACTACTACTCAAAGTTTCTCAGATACTTATGAGAAGTATTATAATAGGAAAGCAATATACAAAGAGCGATATGCAAGTCGATTACCTGCCGCTGAAAGAGCAGCAGCAGAGATGCGTATAGAAACCTTCTTTGAGACGGAAGTAAAGGATGGTCATAAGACTTTACAAATATTTACTGAAGCACTCGACAGGACTCTGCAGAAAGGTATGACGATCAACTTGTACTTGAGAGGGTACGCTAGTCCTATTGCAAGTGATGAATATAATCTTGCAATAGCTCAGAGAAGAATACAATCTATCAGAAACGAGTTTGCTCGATATAATGATGGAATACTTGCAAAGTATATAGAAAGTGGACAACTAAAAATCAAGCAAAGATCTTATGGTGAGGAATCAGTACCAGAAGGGGTCAGTGATAGTCAGAGAAATGTTTCTTCATCGATCTACAGTCCTGAAGCAAGTTTTGAAAGAAGAATAGAACTTGAGGAGATCACAGATGCTTCTGAAGAAAACCAAGATAAATAATCGCACATTATAAATAAGATAGATAGAATGTTCTCTATGAAAAATATAAAATTATCAATCGTAGCAGTTGTAACTATAATGTGTATGCTGCTAAGCTCAGATACCTTGCAAGCTACTCACGTAGTGGGTGGTAATCTTTACTACGAGTGTCTAGGCAACAATAATTATCGTATCACCTTCGAGATGAGGAGGGACTGTTTTAATGGTGCCCCCAATGCGCAGTTTGATGACCCCGCAAGTATAGCCGTCTATGACGGAGAGGGCAACTTAGTGCAAAGTATTGGTAGGTTTGGCCAGATATTGATACCGTTTTCCTCTACAGATACGCTTAATGAGGTTTTAACTAGTGAGTGTAAGGTATTTGGAGAAGATGTATGTGTACATACAACTACTTACGAAGATGTAGTCAACCTACCGGCTAATGAAACGGGTTATGTACTGGTCTATCAGAGGTGTTGTCGGAATAATACACTTAATAACATTATAGATCCGCTAGAGCAAGGTGCTACCTACTCAGTAGAGTTAACCTCAGAGGCTATGCGTCTGTGCAATAGCACACCACAATTTATCGAGTGGCCAGATATTTATCTTTGTAATAATGACTGGTACCGGTTTGATCACTCTGCCATTGATAGTGATGGAGATTCATTAGTATATGGGTTATGTGTACCTTCAGTAGGTGGTACTATAGACGACCCAAGACCTATACCAGCATCAGCACCACCACATGATCAAGTGGTATGGGCAGCACCTTATAATTTGCAGAATATGATGGGCGGAGTTGCTCCTCTTAGGATTGACTCAGAGACAGGTATGTTATCGGTACGTCCAGATGTAATTGGTCAATTTTTAATAGGCGTTTGTGTCAAAGAGTATCGGGATGGAGAGTTGCTGTCTGTTGTAAAAAGAGATTTTGAGTTTAATACTAGGTTGTGTAATGACTCGCCACGAGCAAACTTTACTGCTGAGCCAAGTCCTAACTGCGATGGACTAGAGGTAGGATTTACTAACAATAGTACATCTGATCGAGAGTATCTATGGTACTTTGATTATGACGGCGACCGATCACTCATCTCGACACAAGAGAATCCTAATTTTACGTACGATGAGTCTGGTCTATACAGGGTGAGATTAGAAGTGACCGATGGAGAGTGTCTAGATGTTTTTAGACAGAATGTAGGCGTATCTGCTAGAGGAGATATAATTCCTGATTTTAAGATAAGTTCTAGCAGTTGTGATAGTGATTTCAAATTCTCTTTTGAAGATATGACCGTAAGCTCACAGCGAATAATTGCCAGAGATTGGCAAATTGATTATGGAGGATTTAGAGTAAGTAAAAGTAGGCCTGAGTTTACTATCAGACTGCCTAAAGAAGATAGAACAGCAGTGATTACATATAGTGTCACGGGAGAAAGCGGTTGTGTTGAGACGATAACTAGATCTATTGATTTACATTTTTTAGAGACGACTTTTATAGATACAGATATTACCATTTGTAAAGGAGAATCTACGGAGTTGACTGATATCATAGATGAGGACTTTGAGTATAACTGGACTCCTAGCCAAGGTTTAGATCTCAGTGATCCTCGTAGACCCATAGCATCACCAACAAGCACGACTAACTATGTACTAAGTGCTACAGACGGAGTATGTACGGTGCAATTAGATGTGCCAGTAACAGTAGATGATGACAGAGACTTAATCGTAACGGGTGCCGATGTAGCATGTAGTGGGGTAGTTACCTTAGAGGCAACTAGTGGAGGGACACGTAAATTTGAATGGTTTGAAGATGCAGAATATACTATGAGCTTAGGGACTGCAAATCCTATTAATCTAATTATAGCAGAAATTCCAGATGTGATCTATGTAAGGTCTAGCGAAAATAAGGCATGTAATTTTCTGGAGATTGATTTGGCAGATATTTTAGTTACAGAAGATATTGGACTAGAGATCACTAACAATGAGGCAGTACCTACTTGTGAAGGTGATGAAGTCGTACTTTCTGCAAGTACTGTATTGAGTGCCACTTTTACTTGGTTTAATGAAAACGGAACAGTAGTGGGTACTGGTCCTAACGTTGCTATTTTACCTAGGAATAATGAAATTTTTACGGTTGTAGCGACAGATGCAAATGGTTGTGAAGAAGCAGCAACTTTTAAGACAACTATTGCTAATCAAATAGACTTAAGTCTGAGTATAGATGATAATGAGATAGATAGATGTTTTGGCGATCAATTGGATATCACGGCGTCATCCACAAGTGATGTGACTATCAAGTGGTTTGAAGATAATGTTATGATTGCTGATGGTCCGAGACTGCAAGTGCCTTTGGAAGAAAGTGCGATTTTTAGAGCAGTAGCGACTGACGAATTTGGTTGCTCTACATCAGAAGAGTTAATTGTTAATGTTGCAGAAGAAATAGAGTATACCTTAAACGAAAGAGATAGACAAGTAGACTTCTGTTTTTACGAAACATTTGATCTTATCGCAGAAAGTACGGATCCCGATATCAGATTTATATGGTATAATGCTGATGGTGATGTGATACACAGAGGAGAGAGATTGCAACTTGATGCAGATGATGCGGGCGAGATAAGATTAGAAGTAAGAAATGAATTTAATTGTTCTGTAGAAGAAACAATTGAAGTAATAGTGCCAGAAGCATTTGATCTGGACTTTGGTGTTGATGTTGCAGATAATAAAATTGAAACCTGTTTTGGAGAAGAGATAGATATTATGGTCGCTATCAATACGGATATAGACATAGAATGGTTTGAAAATGATAGAAGAATACAAACTGGTCCTAACCTACAAATCACACCTCCAGAAAGTACAGTTTATACGGTAGTCGGTAGAGATGATGCTGGTTGTGAGGTCAGCAAGGATCTTGAGATTATAGTTTTTGATGATTTAGTATACGAGGTAAATACTAATGATGGAGATAATGTTAACTATTGCTTTGGCGAGAGTTATAACCTCATGGCTACAGGAACAGATAATCTAATTTTTGAGTGGTTTGATATTGATAATAATAGCCTTGGTCAAGGTGGTGAGTTGTTGTTAGACGGGAATGAAGATCAGCTGATAAAGTTAGTAGTGACTGATGAAAACGGATGTATTGAAGAGCAAAATGTTAATGTGAATGTCTTTGATGATTTCACTATTTCTTTTGATAGTGCAGAAGTGATTTACTGCCCAAGCGAGCCTGCAGATCTTAGTATTACTTCAGACGTCGATATAACCGTGATCTGGTTTGATGATGAAGGTAATGTGGTTGGCTCAGGTACGGATTTTTCTTACACAACAGAAGAAGCTACGACACTTACGGCAACAGTATTTTCTCCTGATGGCTGTACTAAGGATCAAGTATTTACACTAAGTCCATTGACCATAGAGTATATCAATCCAGAATCTGTTACAATCTGTGCTGGCGAATCTGTGACGATAGAGTTTTTAGATAATAGTATTACGACATCGCTAGTATTTGATTGGGATAATAAAGATGCCGTCAGCAATTTTGAGCCTTTAGGAAATCTTACAGTTAATCCTGCACAGACTACAGTATTCAGCGTGACCGCTACATCTGATAGTGGTTGTGAGTATGTTTCAAGTACAGAAGTTATAGTAAATGATTTTGGAGAGACTTTAATAGCTACAGCAGATCCTACTAGAGTAGCGGTAGGCCAAACCATACAATTAGAAGTAGATGATATAATAGGTTATGAGTATGAATGGTCCCAAGCAGGAACACTTGATGATCCCAATATCCCTAACCCAATAGCTAGTCCTATCGATAATGGTACCTATACGGTTACTGTCACTGATGAGAATGGTTGTACTGGGACTGCCACGGTGACCGTAGAAGTAGTAACAGCTGTGTGTGATGAATCAGATGTATGGTTACCGAATATGTTTACACCTAATGGGGATGGATCTAATGATGTATTTAAAGCAGAATCAAATTTTGTAGATGTATTCGAAATGATCGTATACAATAGATGGGGAGAGCAGATATTTATATCTAACAATATAGAGACAGGCTGGAATGGCACCTTCAAAGGACAAGAGTTAGAACCTGATGTATACGGTTATTGTATCAGAGCAACTTGTATTAATGGAGTCGAATATGTCACTCAAGGAAATGTTACAATTGTTAAATAAACAGTAAGAGATAGTTTTTTCTTAGTTAATCAAAGGAGTTTCTCAGACGAGAGGAACTCCTTTGTCTATATTAAGGTTTTATATTATGTTAGATTTATCTATTATTACAAAAAGTAAATCATTAAAAATATAAATATGGATTTTGACAAGTCTAAAAACCCTATGTTTTCTGAAGAAAAGCTTAAAAAAGCGATTGCAGTAGGAGCAAAGGGTGATGGTGTAATCAGTGAGCCAGGAGAATTGATGACCGTCAATGGGGCAGTTAATAAAACCTTGATGTTAGGGCTGATTATGCTGATCGTCACGGTATTCTCATACACTAACCCGATGCAGCTATTTTTGCCAGTCGGTGCCTTAGGGGGAGCTGCAGTTTTTATGTTAACTAGTTTTAAGCCTCATCTAGCACCTGTGACCGCTCCTATCTATGCGATGTTGCAAGGACTGTTTGTAGGTACGATCTCGGTAATGTATGCGGCAGCGTTTGATGGAATAATTTTCCAGGCATTGAGTTTGACTATTGGCACGTTACTAGCCATGTTGATGGTCTATAAGTCTGGATTAATCAAAGTAACCAAAAGCTTTAGAACAGGTGTTACTATGGCTGTAGGTGCGATAATGATAGTATATCTAATCAGTTGGATTGGCCAGTATGCTGGATTTACTGTTCCGTTTATACACGAGAGTGGTATGCTAGGTATAGGTATTACAGTCGTGATTATAGGCGTAGCTGCTTTAAACCTATTGTTAGATTTTGATAATTTTGATAAAGGAGAGCAAAGAGGAGCGCCTAAGACTTTTGAGTGGTATTACGCAATGGGGCTGCTATTTACTTTAGTATGGTTGTTCGTAGAGTTTCTAAGATTACTTAGCAAATTACAGAGCGACTAGATAGTCTCTATTTTAAAATATATTTCAGCCTTCGCAGTCATTTCTGCGAAGGCTTTTTTTTCTGTAAGTCTATTTTGTCATGTATCTATTTTAAGGATAGAGAAAACAAGAGTATAATTTTTTCTACGAGCTCTAAGGCATCAACTGTTGGTTCAAGACGTCTGTTGTCAGTTTTTAT
>Ga0114957_1000055_pt1 | contig 152009 bp, 145 predicted proteins | sample BantaG_FD_87175 | JGI IMG/M metagenome (GOLD analysis project Ga0114957, IMG submission 87175) | Marine algal microbial communities from Bantry Bay, Ireland - BantryBay_4 metaG | ecosystem: Host-associated > Algae > Red algae > Unclassified | place: Bantry Bay, Ireland | collected 2014-11-21 | reverse complement strand
CTATTCCGATGGAACACCTCCTCACCACCCTCTCCAAGCTGATGCAGGAGCACCAACTCCCTGCCCTTCTCATCGGCGGACATGCCGTCACTGCGATCGGGCACCCTCGCGCCACCTTCGATATCGACCTTCTCATTCCCTGTGAAAGCTCAACTCCCTGGACAAAGAATCTCGAAGCTCTCCACTACCGGGTTTTCTCTCAATCAAACAACTTTCTCCAGTTTGAATCTGCCTCCGATCTCCCCCTCCCCGCCATCGACCTCATGCTCGTCGAATCCTCTGTCTTTGAGGCCTTAAAGGCCGATCAAACAGACCACGAACCCATCCCAACCCCGAGTCCGGAAGCGATGGTCGCTCTCAAACTCCACGCCATCAATCAACCCTCTCGCGAAAACACCGCCCAAGACTGGAGCGATATCTTCGCCATCATTGCCGCCCAATCCCTCAGCCTCGACGATCCCGACTTCTCTGCTATCGTCCTCAAGCATGGCGGAGAAGAAGCAGTCCAAAAAATCAAGGACCACCTCGGTCGCTGACCTAACCTTCCCCGAAGTCTCCGCCGAGAATTCCCCTAGGGAGCACCCACCCCGCTCCTACGATCCACGAGTTGTCGATGACCACTTCCGCTCCCTCATCAAGAATCCCCCGAGCGCCGAAGAACGCGCTCGCAAAAAACAAGGAATGAAGCCGTTCCCCGGTTTGTAGCTTTTGCGATTATCTCGGGCTCCGGGGCAGAACGCTAAAGCGCATCGCGCCGGTCTCTTTGGCCTGGCTCGTTTGCCATCAACAGGGATCGGACAATGCTACCTAAGGTGACTGGTTCATCATGACGCTGATTGGCTGCTTCTTGAGCCGAAATGTCGGGATCATGGCTGAGAACCTTCTCCTCATGGGTCACCGTAATATCCTGTTCCTCAGGTTCATCGCTGCGGCTGCGAGAGGTCAGACTCTCAGCTTCCACAAGCTTTTCCCGGATCCCGCTGAGAGTTAGCTTCAGTTCACCTACCAACCCATCTAGTTGCTTCAGGCGGCCCTGGGTTTCGCTATCCGCATTAGGGACAAGATTTTTAAGATTCTCACTCTCAGAACCCAAGTCGTCGGTCAGGCTTCGAGTGTGGGCATCGAGCAGGCTCAGTGCTTCTTGAAGGCAGTTTTCGATCTGTTTTTTTTCGGTATTTTTCATGAGATTAAAAAGTTTGACCGCTAAGGTAGCTATCTCTCACGAGTCGCTTCACTTACCTTTTGGTCGTCTGGAGGTATCGCACAGGCCGTGCCACGCTACGCTAGGAGAACCCTAAGGGTCAGCCAGCGTCACATCGTGCAAATTGCGCCAAGTCCTAACAAATTCCGCCCGTTCTTGAACTTCTCTATTTCTTCTGAAAAAAGAATAGTCCCCTACAACGAGGTCGATCCTCTAGTGACCGAATCCCCCTTTTCAGGGAGCTGAGCTGCGATGCTGATAGCGATCTTTGCAGGCGCATTCCCTCCACTCGGGAGGCCGAGAGCGCACGCGAGAGATTCGATGAGCTCGCCCCCGATATCTCAACTTATCTTTACTTCATCCCGCCCGTCTTTGGACGTCCTAAGGTCGTATCGAGCACATGAGTCGTTACTTTAGCCACCATCTTATCCGGGCAAATTCCGCGCCGAGAAGCGAGAAGAGAAAAGAACGTTCAACTGGCCCCTGAGCTGCTATTTTACCGGCATGGTTGAACAAAGACATCCCGGCTATTCACCCCGCGCGGCCCTCCCTGTCGGGCATCAGCTAGTGGACTCCGTCGATTTTAAAAGGCTCCCGAAAGTCCTCCTCCACCGCACCATCCTTCCCTCGGTCGCTATCCTTTTTGCCGAACTTAACGCCCGCGCCTCCGCGGGTGAATTCACCCCGCCAACCTCGCCATGAACCCCCGCTTCCCCGCTTTCACGCTCGCTCTTCCCGGATGGCTAGAAGACGAACTCCCGCCTGCCGACCATCGTTTCGAAACTCTCGAAGCACGCATGAAACTTGTCCTTCACCTCGCCGCTCTCAACATCAAAAATGAAACCGGGGGGCCCTTTGGCGCCGCTATTTTCGATCTTGATTCAGGCACTCTCATCGCCCCCGGAGTGAACATCGTCGTCCCCTCTCACGCCTCGATCGCTCATGCGGAAATGGTCGCCATCTCCATGGCCCAGCGCAGCTTGCAAACCCACGATCTCGGCCCCGTCGGGAACAGCGGCACGCAGCTCGTCACTAGCGTCGCCCCCTGCGCGATGTGCCTTGGCGCAGTCCCGTGGTCGGGCGTGCGCAGCCTCGTCTGCGGTGCACGGGGTGAGGACGCGAGGTCTATCGGGTTTGATGAAGGCTCGAAACCCCGTAACTGGATCACCCAGCTCGAAAGCCGGGGAATCTCGGTCAAAAACGACCTCATGCGCGGGGCCGGAGTCGATGTTCTCCAAAGCTATCTCAACTCCGGAGGCGCGATCTACAATGGCCGATCACCCGAATCCTGAGACGAATCAGAGAGTTCCCGGTGGAGCTTGGCCCGCTCTTCCTTGAGGACCATGAGCGCATCGTAGAGCGCCAGCATTGCCAGAAAAAGCGCGAGGCAGGCGCAGCCCACCAGCCAGCACAGCATTCCCCACGGAGAGCCGGAAAGCCACTCGGAGAAAGGCCAATTCCCAGCCGAGAAGACCAGCAGAAGAAAAAAAAGAACTCCCGCGATCAACTTCCGGCGCCGGGCACGCTCCGTCAGCGTCACGCGAGCGACCGCGATCGCCAAGGTAACCAGAGAAGAACCTTGAATCATCCTGCAATGGTAAGGAAGTCGAGGCGGGATCAAAGCAAAAGAAAAACCCACCCGGCGTGCAGCGGAGTGGGTCTGATGGGGAATCGCAGGGGCCTATTCGCCCTTTGCTAATTCCTTAGCTTGCTTAAGCCAGTCATCACGCTCGATGCGACCCTTGAAGGAAAGCAGGTCGTCAAAGGCGGAAATGTTTGCAGGAGACCAGTCAGCGATCTGCGCGAAAGTGTAGATTCCGAATCCGTGCAGCTTGGTCTCCAGAGCGGGACCTACGCCACTAATCTGCTTCAGATCATCGACTTGCTCAGGAGCTTCGTCATAGACTTTCCCGAGATCTTGCTCAGCAGCCGGGGTCTCGACCTTCTTGGCGACTTTTTTAGCTGCTTTCTTAGCAACCTTCTTAGCCGCCTTCTTGGCAGGAGCTTTATCGGCCTTAGGGGCCGCTTTCTTCACAGCTGCGCTGCTTTTTGCCTGCTCCTTCTTACGCTTGAGGTATTCCTTCCTGCGGCGGCGCTTGGTGTTAGTTCGTAATTTTTGGCCCATAAGAGTCTTCTGTGGCGGAGGACTTAGGCCCATCCAACACCCTTATCAAGTGAAAAGGCTACTGATGCTTGATCTTAGTAGCGCGCTACCCTTCTCTCATGGCATGGCAGGAATCATCATCAAACCCAGATCCCGGATCTTCCACGGCCATGACTGGGTTTACGCTTCTGAGATCCAGAAGACCTTCGGAAACCCCGAACCGGGCGACCTGATCACGCTGAAGGATTTCAAAGATCGCCCCATGGGGTGCGCGATCTATAATCCTAATTCGCAGATTGTCGCCCGCCGCATCTCACGCCGGATTCAGCAGCTTGACCAAGAATTCTTCACCCGCCGCATCGGGCAGGCCATTGCTTACCGAGAATCACTGCAGCTGGATAGTGAACTCTGCCGCCTCGTCTGGAGCGAGTCTGATGGCCTCCCGGGGCTAATCGTCGATCGTTACCGCGATCATCTCGTCATGCAGACGACAACGGTGGCGATGGAGCTCCGGATCGACCTCATCGTAAAATCCCTCCTAGAACTCCTCTCCCCCACCTCGATCACTTTGCGGAACGATTCCTCGATGCGGAAAGCCGAGGGGCTCGATCAAGAAATCCGGATGGTCCACGGCGAACAGCCTAATCCCTTCGTCGTCACGCATAGCGAATCAACTTTTGAAATTGATCCCGCTAACGGTCAAAAGACAGGCCTCTACCTCGATATCATGGACTCCTACGCCCGCGTCGCCAAGCTCGCCACGGGCAAGAAAGTGCTCGATGTATTCTGCAACCAAGGTGGCTTCGGCCTCGCTTGCATGAAGGCCGGAGCAGCCTCAGTCCTCGCCGTCGACATCTCAGAAGGAGCCACTGCAGCCACCAAGCGGAATGCGGAGCTCAGCGGAGTCGAGATCGAGACCCGCACCTCGAACGCCTTCGACTTTCTCCGCCGGGACGAGGAAACATTTGACCTCATCATCCTCGACCCTCCTTCCTTCACGCGGAATAAAAAGTCCGTTAATGACGCCATGCGAGGCTACAAAGAGATTCATCTCCGCGCCCTGGCCAAGCTAAATCCTAGCGGCATTCTTGCAACCTTCTGCTGCTCCCACCACGCCTCTCGGGAGATTTTTCTCGATAGCCTTCAGCGGGCCGCAGTCGATGGCCGGAGAACTCTCCGCATGATCGATTCTCACAGCCAAAGACTCGATCACCCCATCATTGCAACCCTCCCAGAGACAGAGTATCTTAAAGGATTCACCTTCCAGCTCGCCCCGAACCGCTAAACTATGTCCTCCCGTCAATCGCTCATCCTCGCCCTCATCATCCTAGTTGTCGCTGGCGGCTTCTTCTGGTGGCGCGGGCAGGCCGAGCAACAGATCGAAAGGCAAGTGGATCTCTTTATTGAAACCGTAGAGTATCGCAAGCTATCGCTCACCCGCCCCGAGACACGGTCCGTCGCCTGCCGGGATCTCTTCCAGTCGGTCGTGGAGGTGGAGACCCCTTCACCCGCTCCTTCCGGAAAATTCGGGCTCGAGGAGGTGATCGAGGAGCTTCACCGCTTTCATTCCTACATCAGCTTTTTCGAGATCGTCGAGAGAAAGCGGAAGATTCTAAGAGATGGAGATCGCGCGGTCGCGAAGATCTCGGGAGACTTCCAAGTAGCCTCGGGGCCGAACGGGCGATACGACTCCCAAGGAACGCTGGAGCTCGTTTTTGAAAAGGAGGAAGACTGGCGCATTTCCGCCATCCGTTTTCTCACTGATTAGGCTCTGCTCCCGCTTAGGATTTCGTCAAGGGGTCGCTCGGCAGCCCCCCAGCGCCACTGCCATAATCGCTCCATCATCGGTCAGCTCATGCGCTCATGCGCTCATGCGAGATCGTAGATGCTACTCAGAACCCCCGTTATCAGACGCTCTCTCTTTCCCCTTCCTAATTTCGATCGGGGCAACATGGTCCTCGGTGCCACTCAGTTGACACCCTGTGCCCACCAATTAACTTTCACTTTTGTGCCTAAGATCACTCGCCGGCCCACTCGCCGAACTTCCGGAACTTCGCGTAGCGCTGCTCCAGGAGGCCTTTTGTGGAGAGCGCCTTAAGCTCGGTGATTTGACGAGAGACTTCGCTTTTTAGCGAAAGCGCAGCGGCATCCGGATCGTGATGAGCACCGCCCGGAACCTCCGGGATGACGCCATCAATGAGTCCGAGATTAGCCAGATCCGGCGCCGCAATTTTCATCGCCTCAGCTGCTTCAGGGGCATGCTTACGGTGTTTCCAGAGAATCGCTGCGCAACCTTCGGGACTGATCACCGAGTAATAGGCATTTTCCATCATCAGCACCCGGTCCGCCACTCCGATACCCAGCGCGCCACCCGACCCGCCCTCGCCCAAGACAACGGCGATGATGGGAACCTTCAGTAGCATCATCTCGCGGAGATTTCTGGCGATAGCTTCTGCGATGTTTCGCTCCTCGGCTCCGACTCCAGGAAAAGCGCCTGGGGTATCGATAAGGGCCACGATGGGAAGCGAGAACTTCTCAGCAAGCTGCATCAGGCGCAGCGACTTGCGGTAGCCCTCGGGATGCGCCGAGCCGAAATTCCGCTTCAGGTTCTCCTTCAAATCTCGCCCTTTCTGATGACCTAGGACGACGCAGCGCTGCCCATCGATCGTTCCGAAGCCTCCCGGCATCGCGTGATCATCCCCGAGAATCCGGTCCCCATGGAGTTCGGCAAAGTGATCGAAGGCCTTGGCGACGTAATCCAGCATAAAGGGGCGTTTGGTATGGCGCGCGATCTGAACGCGTTGCCACGGTGAAAGATTCTCGTAAATTTCCCGCCGCGTCTCCACGAGCTTTCCCTCGATCGAGGAGATTTCCCCACTGAGGTCAATTTTTTGCGAGAGAGATTTATCGCGCAGCTGGGCCAGCTCGGCCTCGAGCTCGGCGATTGGTTTTTCGAATTCGAGCAAATCCATTTCGTTTCTTAAATTAGCCTATCATTTGCCGGTTCTCACTTCCACTTCATTTCCGAAGCGAATAAGCATCGCGAGTTCCTCCATTGCCGAGCTTTCGAGAAAGATCCCGCCGCCTGGATCTACCGCATCAGCAGCCGGAACGGGCCTCAGCTGGACGTTCCGCTTTCCGATCGTAAATCCGAGAACTTTAGTCCCGTTACGATATTTCGAGTGGATTGGCTTGTAAGAACGCCCCTTCACTTCTGCCACCTTCGAGTTGATCTTGCTGTGGCTCGAACGGTAGGCGGACTGAGGGAGATCGATCTTTATGATGGGATATTCCTTAGTAAAAACGTGCGCCTTTTTGGCCGTGTCTCGGTGGTAAAGCTCGACCCTCTTCTTTGCGAGATCGACCACCAGTTTGAAGTTGAGGGGCATCACGATAAGTTCGTCCCCAGGGTGAAGCTTGCGGCCATCGAGAAGACCATTGAGAAAAAGGATACAGTCTAAGGTCGTCTCGTGCTTATTCGCGATCCGCAGGTAGGTCTCACCGGATCTTACGGTGTGGATTGCCTTATTATCCATGTTCTCAACTGAGAGCACGTTATCCAGATTAATCTCTCCGAGGATGCGCCGGGCTTCGGGGCCGAACTCAGAGTCAGCGTGAAGATTCTGGATAACAAGAAGCTTTTGCTGCGCGTCATCGAGCCGCTCCATTGCGATGAGTTCGACCGCCCGACTGAATTCTCGTTCGCCGCGTCTAAAGGTGGTGGTGTCACTTGCTTGGACGAGATCATCGAGCCTATCTTGGCGGTCTTGCGCGGGCTGGGCAAAATCTTTCTTAAAGTTGCTGATGAAGAGGATCAGGGCACCCAAAATCCCCAGAACCGCGAAAGCAGCGAAGATCTTGATAACGGTGATGACGCCTTTCATTTCCAGATTTTAAAGCATTCCCCGCCTCTTGAAATCGAAGCGGTTGATTTCGGTGGATTTCATAATCATGTCTACCGTGAACTTCATAATTCCCACCTCCCAAGTGTCATCAATGCTCTCGATAACCGCGAGCGAGGGATTTCCCGACCGGCGGACTTCAGCGAGCGCCTTTTCTTTAACCGACTCAAGATGATCGTGGACGATTTCCTCTGCGATCTCGCTGCGCTTAAACTCGAAGCCGTATTGCAGAAAGCTGAGGTCTATCCCCTTCTTCTTAAGATGGTCGATGAATTTGAGCATCTCTGGGGCAAATCCCTCTAGCTCGACTTCCGCGAAGCCCTCAGGCTTGATCAAAAGTGGCTTTTGCGCCTCAACCTCCCCACGCCGAATCCTGACGCTGCCCGCCGAATCCATCGGCTCGCTGAGAACCTCGAACTCGAAGCGAGTGGAACCGAAGGTATCGATACGACGATCCGGCTCATGGAGAACCTTACTGGCTTCCATAGCGTATTGAAAATCGTCGGGACTGGGCATCTAGGGGGAAGGTGCAGAACTATCGGTGTGTTTATTGGGGCTTCGCAATGAAAAGGGCAGGTCCCGGGGGAACCTGCCACTTGAGAAAGTTTGAGCTGAGGGTTACCCTAGGCGTTCGCCTTATCAACGTGGGTGATGATGTCACCAACGGTCACGAGCTTTTCCGCATCTTCATCAGCAACTTCGATGTTAAACTCTTCTTCGACAGCCATGACAAGCTCGACAGCGTCGAGTGAGTCTGCTCCGAGATCTTCGATCAATTTCGCCTCAGGCTTAACCTGATCTGCGCTCACTCCGAGCTGCTCCACGATGATCTCTGTTACTTTTTCTTGGGTATTTTCTGCCATTTCGATTTGTTAAAGAACTGCTGATGAATTAAAGTGCGGAATAGTTTTTGGCAATACTTAAAAATATTACCACCCCTCTGAAATGAAGTGAGCTTACTTGTCTGACTCCTCCTCGCGTTCCTCCGTTCTAGAAGAATTTTCCACGGCGGCGTCTGAATCTTCGGTAGCGGGCCTTTCCTCGTTCTCGTTCTCCGCGTCATCTTGCTCCTCGACAAGCTCGATGAGCTCGCCCTCGAAGTTTGAAAGGATGTGCTGAAAGAGAACCTCGGCGGGGGCACCATCCTCCTCCTTGAACTGGCCGTAGACCATGCCATCGACTTTTACCTTGGCGCTCTCCCCTTTTTCATCGGTGTAAGTGATGGTGGCAAGCCCCTTGGTTTCCCACTTTCGCTTGTCAAGCTGAGTCATTTTAGAAAAAGGAATCTTTTCTCCACTCGGCGGATAAAAGGCATCCTCATCAGCCCTCATGCTGCGCCCGCGGGTGCGGAGGAAGAAGTAAAGGCAGATCGCGGTGAGAAGCAGGCAAACGATCGCGGCGTAGAGCTGCTCCCGAATTTTGTAGGCTGATTTGAAGTCCTCGGTGAGGTCGATGACTTGAGGCCAGCCCTTTTCGCCACTATAGATCTTCCAGAGCCCCTCGTCATTTCCCCCTTCCATGCCTTCTTTATCGGCTAAGATCTCGGGCCATCCAGCGTCGAAATCCGTATCGGCCGGATAAAGCGAACGGTCTTCCTTGAAGGGAATCTTCTGTTTTGCGGCAAAGGCCTCCCAATCGTCTCGGTTCTCCGCCCATGCGTTTCCCGCGTCGCTGAACGCTTCGTAGTTGGTCACGATAAAGTTCTTCGCGGGATAGCCCACTTTCCAATCGTAGAGGAAGTAGAGACCGAAGCCGCCGAACATCACCAGCATCAGAATCGCGCGCCAAATGAACCATTTAGAAGCTTTGCAAACAGGAGGATTCTGGGCTGACATCGCTGGGACTTAAAATGCTCACCCGAAAAAAGGCAAGCCTTCCTAATAAGATGGCGAAAAATGCTCCATCTCAGGAGCCTCATATCGAGAGCCCTTAGCGCCCGGGACGCCCCCTGCGGCGACCCCCACCATTCAGGATCCGCTCCTTAACGCGATCGCTGACCGCATCAGTCGCCTCAAAAAATTCCCTCGCTTGCTCGGGTTCCTCACTCATCCAGCGGTAACCCGTCATGCCGATTACCCGGTCACGGGCGCGATCATTAGTAATGGTCTTAGCAAGCTCGATATTCTCGAGCGGAGCTGCCTTTTGATTACTAGAAACAAAGGAACGCACTGCGGCGTCGCGCACACCCCCTGAAGCCTGTGAATCAATCCAAGCCCGAGCTGATTGAGCATCTGAAGCGACCCATGCCGGCATCGCCTCCCCTATCGATTCGCGCTGCGCCTCTTCGCTACCATTTGTCATCACCCAAGAGACCGCTTCGGCAGGATCTTCTTTAGCAAGTTCGCCGACGACAACTTCCATCGCTTCAGTGCGAGCCTCTCCCTCTGGGAGGGTGAGTGCTCGTTGCGCTGCCAGCGTCGAGTCGGAGCTTGCTAACGAACGGATCGCGCTCGCCATCGCGCCGTCTCTTTGATCTGCGGGGAGGGTTCCGATCCAGCTTTCAGTCGATGCCCAATCGTTTTTACCCATCTCAGCGGCGATGGACGCGTAAGCGCGGGCACGGTCTCCCTCATCGAGCTCGCCGACGAGGCCCGACGCTTTCGCGGGATCGGTCTTGGCGAGCTCAGTGATAACTCCCGTCAACGCGCTTTTACCATCTTTTCCTGAAAGCGACTTGGCCCAAGTCAAGGCACCCTCTGGATCTTGCTTGGCCCATTCGCTCGCAATCACCGATGACCCGGTATCTGATCCGCGCCCTCTCCGGCCCCAACCCATCGTCCCCATCATGGCTAACTCACCCTTATTAGACTCTAAGTAGTTGGCCGCAGCCCTCGGGTCGCTCGCCGCCCAACTCTGGAGAAGCGTCGGCTTCATGAAGTTCCCGGCAAAACCCATTTTGCTGTTGGCGTGAGTCATCGCTGCAACCGGCGAGACTTCGGCCCATGCCGTGAAAAGAAGATAGGCTGCTAGGATCCGTTCTGAAAATGGGAGCGACTTGAGATTCTCCGCCTCAGCAGCATAACCGCCGGGACTTAAATTTGAGTAGAGATCGAGCATCGCTTGGATGCGATTCATCTGCCCGGGTCGCGCTGCAATTTCACGATACGAGGTCGGTTTCTCGGTCCGAGACGAGCCTGTCGCGGGACTGACTCCCCGTTCTCCCAAGCGCACCTCTACCGCTCGTGTGTCCGTGACGGCTTCCGGGGAACTGTTCCCAGATCCGAGAAGAAATCCGAACGCACCACCAGCGAGAAGGCAGGCGATCGCAACAAGAGCATTATTTTTCATCATAGGTTTAGTCGGGGTTGAGCTTCTTCTAAAAACAAACCCGCGACGAGAAAGTTTCTCGTCGCAGGTTAAATTGTTGTTCTCGAACGGCTTTAATTGAAACCAAAGACATCGGCGTTGGGATTCTGATAGCCCGAATTCGTCCGCTCGATCAAGGACTGCTGCTCGACGGTGAGGCGGGCGAATGGAATGGCTTCAAGCCGCGCTTGCGGAATCTTAGCTCCAGATTTCTCACAAATCCCATAGGTCCCGAGCTCGAGCCGCTGGAGTGCCTCTTGGATCTCATCTAGCGCGTTCGCTTCTTTAGAGAGCAGATTGAGTGCAAAATCGCGGTCGTAAGAGTCCGTTCCGGCATCGGCCTGATGCATCCCGCTGCCATTAGCCTCGGAGCCTTCTGCAAGGTTCTTAATCGTGTCCTTCTGCATGCCATACATCATGTCCATGATCTGATCACGGAGATCCATGAGGTTCTTCTGCTGCTTTTTCTGGAAAACGGTGAGTTTCGCAACAGTCTCAGGCTTGACGTAAGCACGCTTGACGACCGGAGGCTCGATCACTTCCTCCACTGCTTTCTTGCGCGGGGCCTTCTTAGCGACAGCCTTCTTAGCGACAGCCTTCTTGGCGACAGCCTTCTTAGCGACAGCCTTCTTGGCGACAGCCTTCTTTGCGGTGGCCTTCTTAGCCACGGCCTTCTTTGCAGGCGCAGACTTCTTGAGAGTCACCTTTTTAGCGGCCTTTTTGTTAGCTTTCTTTGCGGCTTTCTTTGCGGCTTTCTTGACCGCTTTTTTAGCGGCCTTTTTAGCTGGGGCTTTCTTCGCCGCTTTCTTCACCGGAGTCTTCTTAGCTGCCTTTTTGACAGGCGTCTTCTTAGCCGCCTTTTTGGCTGCTTTTTTAGAGGAAGCCTTTTTAGCTACCTTTTTCACAGGAGCAGTCTTGGCAGTTTTCTTTTTCGCCGCTTTTTTGGCCATAGGAGATGTGGGGGGGGGTTGAGGTATTTGCCGAGCTTGAGCAGTTGTTAGACCAACAGTTTCAAGTGGAAGGCGGCATTGATTAGTCACTTTGCTGTCTGTGGGCAAGCCGATTTTCCGCCCCTTTCTCAATATGACCTCAGCACGGTCTTGATTTCTCTACTTTGCCCCCTAATCTGCCGCCTCCCTGATGGATCTCTCCTCAATTCTAGAATCTCTTCTGATCGCCTCGGAAGCGCCCCTCTCATCAGCCGAGCTCGCCCGCCTCGTCAGGGCAAGAGCAGCCGAACTCTCGGACGACTCAATCACCGAGAACCCTGAGCTCCTTGCCGCACCAGATAGCGCCGAGACGACGCTCGATATCTCCTTTTTAACGCAAACGAAGGAGGAACAGATAGATGTCGCAATTAGCGAACTGAATCGGAGCTATGAACTCACCGGGCGATCCTTCGTCATCGCCGAGCGGGCCAAGGGTTGGAAAATCTACACCCTCGCTGACTACTCGGGCTTCGTGCGCCACCTTTTCCCTAGTCGTAAGCCTGAGCGGCTCAGCGCCCCAGCCATGGAGACTCTCGCAGTGATCGCTTACCGTCAACCAGTTACTAAATCCGCGATCGAAGCTGTGCGGGGAGTTTCGTGCGATGGGATGCTGCAGAAGCTTCTGGACCGGGAATTGGTGAAAATCGACGGCCGCGCAGATCTCCCCGGCCGCCCCCTGCTCTACGCCACCACCGAGCTCTTCCTTGAGCACTTCGGTATTACCGAAATAGAGGATCTCCCTAATATCGGCGAGCTCCGCCAAGTGAAGCTCCCTGATGGTTCTGATGAAGAGAATAAGGAAGGCGGCGACGACGCTGAAAAGCAGCTCGCCCTCAGTGCCGTAGATAGTCCTCCAAATAAAACTAGCGAACCAGCCGCCGAGGAAGACTTTGCCAAGCCCGTTGATAAACCCGAAACGAACGTAGAGGAAAATTAATGCCACTCGACGACATCCGAAAGAAGATAGACCTCATCGACACGGAGCTCCTCGAGCTTCTCTCGCAACGTGCTGATCTCGTCCACGAAGTGGGCGAGATAAAGAAGAAGGAAGGGTTGCAAATCTACGCGCCTGAGCGAGAGCACGCGCTTCTTGAAGCACTCTCGAAGAAAAATAGGGGCCGCCTCCCAGACAAATCGATTCACGCCATTTATCGCGAGATCATGTCCGCGGCACTCGCACTTGAGGATGATTTGAAAATCGCCTACCTCGGGCCGGAAGGAACTTGGACCCACCAAGCCGCCATTAAAAAATTTGGCCACTCGGTCGATTACCACCCCTTAGGCAACTTCGCCGAGGTCTTCGATCACGTGACCCGCGGCCATGCTAACTACGGTGTGGTGCCGATCGAGAACTCCACTGAGGGCGCGGTATCGCACACCCTCGATCTTTTCGTGGACTCCCCTCTTAGGATCTGCGCGCAAATTCTTCTTAGAATCGAGAACGGGCTCATGGCCGCAATCCCACGTGAGCAAATTAAGACGCTCTACTCTCACCCTCAAGTCTTTGGCCAATGCCGCTCTTGGATCCTACAAAATTTCCCGGACGCCGATCTCGTCGAGGTTTCATCGACAACAAAAGCGGCCCATTTAGCGAAAAAAAACGCCTCTGAAGGCGCTGCCGCTCTCGGAGGTCCGCTGGCTGCTGAACTGAGCGAGCTCACCATGATCGAAACCTCGATTCAGGACCGAGCCACGAACACAACCCGCTTTCTCGTCATCGGCGAGGAAACATGCCCTTCCACAGGAAAGGATCGCACCTCCCTTCTCTTTTCCGTCCACGATCAGCCCGGCTCCTTGGTCAAGGCCCTTCAGGCATTCGACTCGTTCGAGATCAATATGTCCAAAATCGAATCGCGCCCTTCTAAAAATCGCGATTGGGAATACGTATTCTACATCGACCTTTCCGGTCACTGTGAGGATGACGACCTTAAAAAGGCCCTCGCAGAGCTAGAAGTTCACTGCTCGGTCGTCAAAATTCTCGGCTCGTATCCCGATATTGAACTCTAGCCCCGGCCCCGCTCGAATCTAGCCCGAGAGATCATTTTCAATCACGGCATAGGCATTGTGATTATGAATCGACTCGAAGTTCTCCGCTTCAACACGATACCAAAGCACCGCAGGATCTTCATTCGAGGCGAGCGCGATGTTTCTCACCAGATCTTCTACGAAAACAGGGTTGTCGTAAGCACGCTCGGTCACCGCTTTTTCATCCGGCCGCTTCAGCAGTGAATACAGCTCGCAGCTCGCAGACTGCTCCACCCGAGAAATAAGATCCTCAATCCAGATCGGCTTCTTAAAACGAACCGAGTAAGTGACAACCCCCCGCTGGTTATGAGCACCGTAAGAACTGATCGCCTTCGAGCAGGGGCAAAGAGTGGCCACCGGAACCATCACAGTCACAATAAAAACCGTCGTCCCATTCTTCTCAGCGTCAATGTCGAACTTAATCTGGTAGTCCATCATGCCAGCCTGACCTGTGACGGGAGCTGGCTTAGAGATAAAATAGGGAAACTCAAACTCGACATGAGCCCGCTTAGCCTCCAGCCGCTCGAGAAGAGCGGCCGGAAGACCCGCCATATCTCGCACCGAGAGACTGTTCCCGTGAGCATTTAGCACTTCCACGAAGCGACTCATGTGGGTGCCTTTAAAATGATGCGGTAGGTCCACCGCAAGGGCCACGGTCGCTACCGTGTGCTGCTCATCGCCGCTCTTATCCTTCACCATAAGCGGGAAGCGCAACGCTTTAACTCCGACCCGGTCGATCGCAATCTTCCGGTCGTCCCGCTCGTTCTGGGTATCTGATAGCTCACTCATCCTTGGAAAAAAAACAACCTGCCCGATGTTCCCGGACAGGTTGGATGAAATTAGCGCTTCTGCAAGAAACTCTCTCCGCCTAGCGGAGGAGATTGACCGCACGGGCGCGCTTAATCTCGCGAGTGATGGTGCGGTGCATCTTGGCCGATACTCCAGTCACCTTCCGAGGAAGGATGCGTCCGGTATCGGTGGTGAACTTGGAAAGGATCTCAGGATTTTTAAAACTGATCTTCTCAAAGGGAAGGTCGAGACGCTTCGTCGTCATCGACTTATTGTGCTTCCGGAAGTTGATCCGGCGCTGGATGGTCTTAGGCTCAGACATAATCTAATATAAAGTGGGGAAATTTTAGCGAAGCTCGCGGTGGAGCGTCCGGCGATTCAGGAAGGGATTGAACTTCACCTTCTCAAGCCGACCCGGCGTATTCAGGCTCTTTTTGTTACGGGTGCTGGTGTAACGGGAAGGTGGTTTACCAAGGCCGCGGGCCTCAGTGCACTCAAGGATAATGATGTCTCTTGCCATGATTCTGCTATTTCGGGAGGCGGAAGCTATGAAAACTCAGGGCATCGTCAAGGGAAAACCTGTGAAAGTTTATCTCCCTGAAGGAAACGATTTAATCGTTGATTTTTCAACAATTCAGAAGCATTCTGCTCGAGTCGAAGGCAGCAAGCGTTCCGCGCTTCCGCCGCCTCTCTGTTCAGAGAGCTTCCCTAGGACCTCGCCCTGAGGTTCACGATCCGACTTTCCCGAGTCGCGTGTCCTGAAAAGCCGGTCCCTTTTGGAAGAAGTTCACCCATCTGTCCCCCGATATAGCGGTTGCGGATTCTCTGACTCGTTCCCCCTTTTTTCCTGATTCCTAGACCATATGACACCACCCGATTCCGATTCCACGGGAACCTCCCAGCAGCAAAATTCTGGAGGAGGCGAAGGCCGCCAGCGCAACCGCCGCCGACGTAACAACAACCGCCGAAATCGCAATGGCGGCGGAGGTCAACAACGAGGCCGCCAAGACGGCTACGGACCGCGCAACGGTGGTGGCGGTGGTGGTGGCCGGGATCGTGATCAGCGGGACAGGGACCGCAAGCCCTTCGAGTTCACAAGCGAGGAGTTTGCAGTCAAGGGCCTCTTCGAAATGGCTCCAAAAGGTTTCGGATTCATTCGGCGACCGGATCAGAATTTCGAGCAAAATAAGCAAGACGTCTTCATTCCGCCCGATATCGCAAGGGAAAATGGCCTCCGCCCGGGCGTTTGGCTAAAAGGAATGGCTCGCGACTCGACGCGCGGCCCGCAGCTCATCAGCATTTCTTCAGTCAACGACCTCCCAGCGGACGAAGCACGCAAGCTTCCCTTCTTTGAGGAATTGAAAGCCGTCAATCCAGACAAGCGAATCGTCTTTGAAACAACTCCCGATCGCTACACCACCCGGGTCGTTGACATCATGGCACCAGTCGGTCGCGGTCAGCGGGGACTCATCGTCTCCCCTCCCCGATCCGGAAAAACGACGATGCTTCTTCACATGGCAGAAGCCGTCCAAGAGCGTCACGAGGAACACATCCATCTCATCATCTGTCTCGTCGACGAACGTCCTGAGGAGGTCACCGAATTCCGGCGGCAGCTCCCTGATGCGGAAATCTACGCGAGTTCTAATGACGATTCCCCGCAGAATCATTGCCGCATGGCCGAACTCTGCATCGAGCGGGCCAAGCGCCTTGTCGAAGCTGGCCAGCACGTCTTTGTGCTAATGGACTCCATCACGCGACTTGCCCGCGCTTACAATAATAACATGGGCGGCAGCCGCCAAGGCAAAGGCCGCGGCTACCAATCAGGTGGAATCGTAGCCGGAGCGCTCGAGATGCCCCGCCGTTTGTTTGCTGCCGCCCGGAATACCCGTGAAGCCGGCTCGCTCACGATCGTCGCAACCGCTCTCATCCAGACGAACTCGAAGGCCGACGAAGCAATTTTCCAAGAGTTCAAAGGCACAGGTAATATGGAGCTCGTGCTTGATCGCGCCATCGCGGAGCACTACGTCTACCCCGCTGTCGATATCTTCAAAAGTGGCACCCGGCGCGAAGAACTCGTTCTCCCGGAACTTACTCTTCACAAGCTTTACATGATCCGCCGCGGGCTCTCAGGCCACAAGCCGATCGAGGCGATGGAGCGGCTCCTCTTTTTTATGAAGAAATTCCCGAGCAACGCCCAGATGCTTCTCGAGATTAAAGGGTAGCGCGCTAGCCCATCAACGCGCCCACGCCCGCCGCCAAGATCACGAGAGCCCAGACCGGGATAAGCTTTCTTCTAAGAAGAAGGAAAAGCACCGCTACCCCGAGCGCATCCTGCCAACCGCCGATCGCTCCGCCAGTCGTCATTCGTATCAGGGCCACGCCGAGGACTCCCACTACGGCAGCATTCGCGCCCTGCACTGCTCTTTGCGCCCACTGCTTACCGCGTAACCTTCCCCAGACGCTCATCGTTCCTCCTAATAAAAGCATCCCGGGGAGAAAAACAGCGATGACCGCGGAGCCCGCACCCACCCACGAATTACCAAAAATCTTAGTCTGCCCGCCGAGAAATGACGCAAAAGTAAAAACCGGGCCCGGGACCGCTTGAGTCGCCCCGTAGCCGCCAAGGAAAATCTCTTTTCCCATAAAGCCGCCATCCACCATCGTCTCTTGGAGCATCGGAAGGACGACGTGCCCACCCCCGAACACGAGCGCTCCGGCCCGGTAGATTCCCCCCAGCTGCTCCCAGTCCCTACTCGTGGTCTCCGCAAAAGAGAAAAACAAGAGGGCAAAAAATACCACCATCGCGAGAACACCTCCTAAGCCCCGCGACTTGCTCTCGTCCTCCACCGGAAGCGTCCCCGTCTGTAAAACCGTCATTCCTACCAGAGCAGACACCGCGATCACCACGAGAGTGATCCACGGCGAGGGGAGTAAGAAGAGCACAACGAGCGCACCAAGAGCGATGAGAAGTCGTGGCGCTCCCACCGCCAGAGAACCCCGCATTCCTAGCCAAGCACCTGCCACCACCGCGATCGCCACGAGTTTCATCCCATGAAGCATCCCGGGAACGTAGCCGCCCGAAAGCGCATCGATCCCCAGCGCCACGAAAAGCAAAACGAGCGCCGATGGCAGCGTAAAGCCGAACCACGCCGCGACCCCCCCTGCAAGCCCCGCCCTCTCAAACCCTATCGCCGCCCCCAGCTGGCTACTCCCCGGCCCGGGAATGAATTGGCTCAAAGCCATCAATTCGCCGAAGCGCTCCTCACTAAGCCACTTCCGCTTCTGGACATACTCCGCCTCAAAATACCCCACATGAGCCACCGGTCCCCCAAAAGAAGTCAGCCCCAAACGAAGAGCCACCACAAAACATTCCAACGCATTCTTCATCCCCGCCCAAGAAAGCAGTTTTTGCAAAAGCGTCAATCGCACGCATTTCAAATACAAAACTTGAGCTAAGTCCCGACTTCGCCTAACCACGGCCCATGCGTTTCGATGAGCTTGGGCTATCAGCCCCCGTATTACAGGCCGTTACCGAGTCTGGTTACGAAAACCCCACCCCTATTCAAGCTCAGGCAATCCCTAAAATCCTCGAAGGCCGTGATCTCATCGGCGCGTCCCAGACCGGAACCGGAAAAACCGCCGCCTTCGCCCTTCCCTCTCTCTGCAAGATCGAGGCCGGTGGCGGGACCCAGATCCTCGTCCTCGAGCCCACCCGCGAACTCGCCCACCAAGTCGCCGAGCAGTTCGAGCACTACGGAAAGCACACCGGCTGTAAGGTCGCCCTCCTCTACGGCGGCGTAGGCTACGGCGCTCAAGATGAAGCTCTCAAAGGTGGAGCTGAAATTATCGTCGCCACCCCAGGCCGCCTCATCGACCACTTCTACCGCGCCACCGCCCGCTTCGGCAAACTCAAGATCCTTATCCTAGATGAGGTGGACCGCATGCTCGACATGGGCTTTCTTCCACAAGTGAGGAAGATCATCAGCGTCTGTCCTTGGAACAATGATGAGCAAACCCGGCAAACTCTCTTCTTCTCAGCGACGATGCCTCCCGTGATCAAAGGCTTCGCCGATTGGTGCCTCACCAATCCAGAGTCGGTAGAAATCGCTCGCGCCGAGGTCGCCTCGACCGTCTCCCACGCCTTCTACCCCGTCGCCATGACCCAGCGCGATGAACTGCTTAAAGCCATCATTGAAAAAACCGACTACAACTCGGCGATGATCTTCACCCGCACCCGGAAAGAAGCCGATCTCGTGACCATGATGCTGAGAGAACAGGTCGGCGATAAGGTCACTGCCATGCACTCAGATATTAATCAAAGCGACCGCATGAAGTCTCTCAAGGGTTTCAAAGAAGGAAAATACAACATCCTCGTCGCTACCGATGTCGCCGCCCGCGGAATCGACATCTCCGATGTTACTCACGTCATCAACTACCGCGTCCCAGAGAACGCCGAGGATTATGTCCACCGCATCGGTCGCACCGGCCGCGCTGAGAAAGAGGGCGATGCCTTCACCCTCCTCACCGCTGACGAGTTAGAGTATGCCGAAGCCGTCGAGCGCTTCCTCGAAAAGAAAATTAAGCGCGATCGACTCGAGGGATTTGCCTACAGCTACACCGCCTTACTCGATACCGATCCCATCAAATCCTTCAAAAAGCCCAAGCGTGGCGGAGGAAAAAAACGCCGCCGCTAGCACGAATTATACGTGATCCTCTTCCAGATCACGCTTCGACTAAAGCCATGCGCACCCTCGGTATCGACCCCGCCATCCGGAACACGGGCTTCGCGATTCTAGAAGGCGATCATGCGACCGCCAAGGCCCTCGACTTCGGCGTCATCTCGATCCCTCAGAAAATGCCGCAGTCTAAGGCACTCGACGCCATTTATACCCACATTAAGAATCTCATCACAAAGTGGGAGCCAGATGAGGTCGCCGTCGAAGGGATCATCTACGTCCAATCCCACCGCACCGCCATCACCATGGGTGCCGCACGCGCCGCCACCCTCATCGCCGCAGCTGGATTTAGCCTTCCCATCTTCGAGTATGCTCCTCGGAAGGTGAAGCAAGCCGTCGTTGGAAAAGGAAGCGCTGATAAAGGACAAGTCGCTTTCATGATCCGCGCCCTCCTCGGCCTCTCGGAGACTCCGCCCTCAGACGCCGCTGACGCGCTCGCCATCGCCCTAGCCCACCTCCAAGCCTCCGACCCGCGGCGGCCCGCCACCCTCGACCGCAAGCAGATCTAATTTCCCCCCTTTCCTAGTAAGGGCCCCCTTGCTAGCCTCCCCGCCCCATGACACACCTACGTCATCTTGTCGCTTGCCTCTTAGTCAGCTTCATTTCCCTGCCTCTCCTGACCGCCCAGACCCAGGCGGACCTCGCGCAGCTCGAACCAGCAGATCTCTTCTTTAGCGGATGGATCCTCTCGCGGGACGCTGACCAACTCATCGAAAAGGAAGACTACCTCGACGCCTACTCCAAGCTCCAACGTGCGAAGGCGATCTACGATACAATGGCGATCCACCACGCCACCTACGAACCGAACCTCGTGGAAATGCGCCAAGACCTCACGCGTGAGACGATGGAAAAGATCTACCCAAAGGCAGAGACCCAGCAAAAAAAATCACAAAATGCCTCTCCCTTCATCGAAGGCGAGGGCCCCGGAAAAAAAATCCTCGTCCCCGTCGATCGGGCGGCAGACTCTGCCCGCGCTAAAAAAATGAGCGGGGTCCAAGGCGAGATCGACCAACTCAAGCGCCAACTCTCCGCCTCGACCAATCGAAACGACGCCACCGCCGCCAAGCTGCGGAAAACTCTCAAAGAACTAGAAGAGCTTAAGAACGAAATCAATAACGCCCCCCTCAAATCTGAGATGGACGCGCTTAACGATGAAATCCTCGGGCTCCGCCGCGAGCGCGGAGCGATCGCTCTCGCGCTCTCAAAGACGAAAGCAGCCCTGAGCCGGACCGAGCAAGAACGCGATCTCACCCAAAAAGCACTCACTGAAACCCAGCGAGAAATTAGGGAACTCAACGCCGTCATCGCTGAACAAACCAAGGTCAACGGCCGCGTCGTGAGAAACCAACAAGAACAAATCGACGAAAAGAACCGCGAGATCAAACGCATCGAAGGCCTCTTCGCCAAAGAACGCGAGAAAACCCGCAGCCTAGAGCGGCAGGTCGAGCAATCGATGGCCCTCATCGAGGATCTCCAGATCGAGCGCGACGACCTAATCCGCGAAAAGAATCAAATGGCCGCTTTTCTCAAAATGAATTCCTCCGAGGGCGTCCAAGAACTCGTCACCCAGAACGTCGCTCTCAGCAAAGAACTCAACGATGCACGACGCCAGATGGAAGCGGCCATGGAAAGTGCCAACGCCTCAAAAGATGACATCGTCCTCGCACAACGCGGGCTCACCGTCGCCAAGGCCAAGATTCGGGAAGCACAAAAAGAAAACACCCAGCAGACCCTGCGCATCACCACCCTAGAAAAACGCCTGCAACAAGCAGAAGAAGACCTCCTCAAGAGCGAATCCAATAAGCAAGTCACCGGACTCGCAAAGGAAGAAATCACCGCCTTGCGAGAGACCGCCAAAAAACAACGTAATGCCCTCGAGGCTGAAAAGAAAAAAAGCGAACTCCTCGTCGCCCAAGCCAAGCGCATGGGCCTAAAAGATCCTCATTGGAAGCAAGCGGTCGCTCAGTTCGAAAAATCCTACGTCCCCGAGATATCGCAAGCAGAAGAAGCCATCATCGACCAAGTCCGTAGCGACTTCACCGCCAACAGCCGCTTTGACGTCTCGCCCCAAGAACGCCTTCGCGCCGCCCGCGAGTTAAGAGGAAAAAAAGACGACCTGAACAAAGTAGCCACCAAGCTCTACAAGAAGAACGACCTCGAAGCCGCTCGGGGTATTCTCGAAATGGTCATCGAGGAAGACCCCGCCGCCTGGGACGCCATGATCAATCTCGGCATCGTCCAGCTTCGGCTTGGAGAAGACTCGGAAGCCGCTAGGCAATTCGAACAAGCGATCCTCTACGCCGGTGACCGTAAGATTCCCCTCGCCCACTTCATGCTTGGAGACGCCTACTACCGGGCCAAATTATTCTCTGATGCCGAGCGCGAGATTAATCTCTCCCTCTCCCTCGAACCCGATAATGCCCAGGCCCACGTCCTCCTCGGAAATATGGCGGGCAAGATGGGAAAGACCATCGAGGCAAAATTTCACTTTAAACAAGCCATCAAGATCGACCCAAACATCTGGGAACCTCACTTTAATCTCGCCTACATGGCGGCGAGAAATGGCAAGACCAGCAATGCCCGAATCCTCTACCAAGAGGCTCTTAGGCGCGGCGCACCTGCTCGCCCGGACCTAGAGCAGCAGCTCGGGCTTTGAGCACTCACCCGCTTTAAAATATCGGGAATCTGACAATTTCGTCACCTCCTCGCCATAATTTGCTGGATGCCTCGGATATTTTAGATCCTTCTTAGCGTCACATGGTAACCGCACTCCAAATCTTAGGCGCTCTCGGCATCTTCCTTTTCGGCATGAAAGTCATGTCCGAAGGCGTTCAAAAGTTTGCCGGAGCCCGCATGCGCTCCGCCCTCGCCTCCATCACCGGGAATCGTTGCAAAGGTGTCGTCACCGGCGCCTTCACCACCGGATTGGTGCAATCCTCATCCGCCACCACCGTCCTCGTCGTCTCTTTCGTCAATGTCGGGCTCCTAACCCTCACCGAATCGATCGGGGTCATCATGGGCGCGAACCTCGGAACCACCCTCACCGCCTGGATCGTGGCCACCGTAGGAAAGTTCAGCGTTGCGAAAATTGCCATCCCCATCATCGGCGTCGGCTTCCCCATTTTCTTCATCGGAAAAGGGCGCGGCAAAGCCTTCGGCGAATTTCTCGTCGGCTTCGGCCTCCTCTTCCTCGGCCTCGGCGAACTTAAAGACGCCGTTCCCGACCTCAAGGGCGCTCTCAAAGACGGCGATCTCGCCACCGTCAGTGGCATCCAATACTGGATCGGTCTCCTCAGCGGGAACGGCTACCTCTCCTACATCCTCTTCATGATCGCCGGGGTCATTCTTACCCTCATCGTCCAGTCCTCATCCGCCGCCATGGCCATCACGATCACCTGTGCGATCAATGGTTGGTTCGGCACCGATGCCACGGAAGCCTTTAAAATTTCCGCTGCCATCGTCCTCGGCGAGAATATCGGAACCACCGTTACCGCTTGGCTGGCATCCATCGGCGCGAGCACCGACGCAAAGCGAGCAGCCCGGGCACACTTCACCTTTAATGTCATCGGAGTCATCTGGATGCTCATTCTTTTCCTCCCCTTCACCGCCATGGTTTGGAACATCTCTCAACACCTTCCCGAGAGCATGAAATCAGCCAAAGACGAATGGGGCGCCAGTGAAATCGCTTTCGCAACCGCCATCTTCCACACTTCTTTCAACCTCCTTAACATCCTCGCCCTCGTCTGGTTCGTCCCGCAGATCGCAAATCTCGTCCAGAGATGGGTCCCGGATAAAAAACTAGGAAGCCCCCGCAACACCACCCGCCTTCGCTACATCTCGCAAAAATTCGTCGATCTCGGCGAGCTCAATATCGTCGAGGCCGAAGGAGCAATTCTCAAAATGTCGGCTCATTCCCAAGAGATGTTCAAAGGCTTCCGGAACGCTTTTGATCGCCCCTCGAAGGATCTCTCGTCAGAAATATCCCGCCTTAAAAAAATGGAAGAAGAAGCCGACCTGATGATGCAGGACATCACGGAATATCTCGTCCAGTGTTCCGCCCGCGATCTCACTCCCCAGCATGCTGGCAACATCGCCGCGATGATTCGCATCGTCGCCGAACTCGAGGAAGCCACCGATTGCATCTATCGCCTCATCAAGCTCATCGAGCGGAAATACAATAAAGGACATGAATTCTCCGAGCACCAAATCAAGCGGGTCGGCGAAATCGCCGATGTCGTGGGACAATCCCTCAGCGCGGTCGATAACTATCTCTTAAAGCCAGTTCCACCCGAGGTCATTACCTCCGTGAAAAGCCTCGAGGACCAGACCGATAGCATGCGTAAGAGCTACAATAAAGAATCCCTCAAGCGCATGGCCGAGGGCGATATCCGCGTCGAGATGCTCTACACCGATATCAACAACCAGCTGGAAGCACTCGCCAACCACATCCTCAACATCATGGAAGCCAGTGACACCGCGACCCATCCGCGCGACTAACTTAACCTCGGCACCTTTACAATTACGGCCCTTGCTCTGCTGGGGCCGTTTTTTTATTGCTTCGCTCCAAATATGCTAATCGAGTTCCTTCTCGCTTTCGGGCTTTTCTCCCTCACCCTCGGTGCCACGCTCGGCCTAGTAGGACTCTGGGTTTTTTGGAAAGATCGGAAAAATGGCGCGCTCATCCTTGGCCTCATCCTCCTTGCTTTGGGAGTGGGCATCCTCGTGATTGCCGACCGCGTCAGTAGCCATCTCTAACCCAGGAAGTGGGTTTGCCAAAGGCCTCTCTTTCTCCTAACTTCCTGAGGTGGCTAGAACCTATCTCGACGACAACTTCCTTCTCCTGAGCAGAACCGCGGAGCGCCTCTTCCATGAGTCAGCCGAACACCAGCAAATCATCGACTACCACACCCATCTCCCACCCGATGAAATCGCAAACGACAAGCGCTGGGAAAATGTCACCGAACTCTGGCTCGGTCATGACCACTATAAATGGCGCGCGATGCGTGCAAACGGCATCCCCGAATCTCATATCACGGGCGACGCTTCCCCGCGGGAGAAATTCCAAGCCTGGGCGGAAACGATTCCCAACACGCTCCGAAATCCCCTCTACGACTGGACGCACCTAGAGCTCCGCCGCTGCTTCGGAATCGAAACCCTCCTGAACAGCGAAACCGCAGAAGAAATCTGGTGCGAGGCCAATGAGCGCCTCAAGGACGCCGATTTTTCAGCCCGGGAACTGATGCGCCGCTTCCGCGTCGATGCCGTCGGCACCACCGATGACCCCACCGATAATCTCTATCACCACCAATCCGCCAACGCATCGGATTGCCCCACTAAAACTTATCCCACTTTCCGTCCCGACAAAGCGCTCTTCGTCGACCGCCCCACCCTCCTCAACCCCTGGCTCGATCAACTTTCCGCCGGGATAAAGACGACCAGCGATCTCCTCACCGCCCTACGAGCCCGGCACGATTTTTTCCACGAAAACGGCTGCCGCATGACCGATCACGGAATGCGCTATCCCCTCTGCAATCCATGCACCGAACAGGAGGCCGACCGCATTCTTAGCAATGCCCGCCAAGGGTCTTCAGCCTCTCCCGAGGAGACCGATCGTTTTGGAGCCTTGATCATGTGGCACGTCGGCCAATGGAATGCCGAGCGCGGCTGGACGATGCAGCTGCACCTCGGCCCAAAGCGCAGCCCGAACACGAGGATGTTCCAAAAGCTTGGACCCGACGCGGGTTTCGACACCATTGGCGACTGGCCTCAGGGCGAAGAGCTCCTCACCTTCCTCGACTCGCTCGCCGTTATCGACAAGCTTCCCAAGACGATTATTTATAACCTCAACCCTCGGGACAATGCCGTCCTCGCCGCCGCGTGCGGATCCTTCCAAGAAGGTCCCATCCGCGCCAAGGTCCAGTTTGGCTCCGGCTGGTGGTTTAATGATACCATTAAGGGAATGGAGGACCAAATTAACACCCTCTCATCAGTCGGCCTCCTCGCCCACTTCGTCGGGATGCTCACTGACTCGCGCTCCTTCCTCTCCTTCCCGCGTCACGAATACTTCCGCAGAATCCTCTGTAATATCATCGGCCAAGACGTGGAGGACGGCAAACTCCCTGACGATCATCAGCTCTTACACCATCTCGTTGGAAACATCTGCTACCATAACGCCCATGCCTATTTCGGGCTGCCGCACCACAAGGAGGGTCTCCTCGCCTGAGCACCTGAAGAGCGATCAACCCCGCTAAAAGATTTTCAGAATCATCCTCGGTGAAATCCACCCTTTGCACACCATTGAACCAAAGCCGAATTCATGGTCCCTCACAGCGGATAAGCTAGTCATCCCATCCATCCCGCACCACTGTCCCGACCTCGGGAAAAAGAGAGTCCGCAGTGACTTTGCGCCGCCGCGATTGATCGTAAATCTTTCCCCAGAAATTCGCCAATAGCGCTCCTCCCCCTCCCGGACAATATGGTCATCCATCGTCAGCTCACCTGCCGCAGATGATCACGCTAAGAAATACTCTCATGATTTAAAAGGTGACCTCGCTTCCCAACTCCGCGACCTCGACCGACTGATCGTGGACCTTCCCGAGCGCCTCACAGAGAGCTTCCGAGCGGGTCGGATCACCGTGAACGAGCCAGACCTTTTTCTTCGAGCCCTTGATACTCTCAAAGTAATTCATAAGTTCGGAATGGTCAGCATGCCCGGAGAAGGAATCCATCGTCTCTACCTCAGCCCGGAGGCTGAACTCATCTCCAAAGATGCGCACCTTCTCATCGCCCGCGCGGATCTTGCTCCCGAGTGTGTTGTCCGCGCAGTAGCCTACGAAAAGGATGGTATTTTTAGGATCTTCAATCCCATTTCGCAAATGATGTAGAATCCGGCCTGCCTCGCACATCCCAGAGGCCGAAATGATGATGGCCTGCCTGCTATCGGCATTGAGCTCCTTCGATTTGCTTACTGAGCGAATGAGAGTAAGGCCCTCGAAGCCGAAGGGATTTCTCTTTTCAAAAAGAAAATTGTAAACCTCTTCATTAAAACATTCCGGGTGAAGCCGGAAGATCTCCGTCGCATTCACCGCCAACGGACTGTCGACATACACGGGGACTTCCGGAATCTTACCCTCCTCGAAAAGCTGGTGCAGAACAAACAGAAGCTGCTGGGTGCGCTCCACCGCGAAGGCGGGAATGATGATCTTGCCTCCCCTCTTAATCGCCCGGTTCAAGATCTCGGCGACCTTTTCATCAGCCCCAGTCCCAAGTTCGTGCTCGCGCCCACCATAGGTGCTCTCCATCAGCAAAAAGTCGACATCCTTCGCACCTTCAGGATCACGTAAGAGGTCGTTTCCTCCCCTCCCGACATCACCAGAGAAGAGGAGGCGCTTTTTCTTTCCGCCGTCATCCTCATCTTCAATATCGAGGATGATCTGCGCACTCCCGAGGATATGGCCCGCATCGATGAAGGTCAGGGTGACCCCTTTTCCAATCATCATCTTCCGATTATATCCCACGTTTACGAACTGTCGGAGACACAGCTCAGCGTCGTGCTTGGTGTAGAGAGGATCAATCGGCGGGAGACCCTTCTTCTTGCGCTTCTTGTTCACCCACTCCGCATCATACTTCTGGATGTGGGCCGAGTCCGAGAGCATGATCTGGCAGAGATCACGCGTCGCAAAGGTCGCGAAAATGTTACCCTCAAATCCCTTGCTCGTCAGATTAGGCAAGTTACCGGAGTGATCAATATGAGCGTGGGAGAGGACAACGGTATCGATACTTTTGGGATCAAAATGAGGGAAGCAGCAATTCACTTCGTAAGCATCTTTCCGCCGCCCTTGATAGAGGCCGCAATCGAGAAGAATTTTCTGGCCATTAACTTCGAGAAGGTGCTGGGAGCCTGTCGTTGTGCCTGCCGCACCGCAAAATTTCAGTTTCATAAGGTAAGAGTTCTAAAGAGCGAAACTAAACCCCAGAGCAGGATCTGGCCACGAAAAAGTCCCGTCGCTCGCAGCTTAGAAACCGAACAATTGCACGATGGCTTAAAGCCAAAAAAACTCCGCCCATTGCTGAGCGGAGTTTTTGAAATCGAGTTAAACAGTCGGCCCTGAGACCGGGGGTGTTTATCGTGAGTAAAGTTCGACGATGAGCTGGAGATTGACCGGTGCCTCAAGATCTTCCTTCTCAGGAAGACGGGCTACGGTTCCTTCCATCTTCTCGCGATCAAGCGTAATCCAATCCATCAAAGGAACCGATTGCGTCAGGTCGAGCATGCGGAGGCCAAGCTGCTGAGAGCTCGCGCGCGGTCCGATCTGAATCTTGTCACCAGGGCGAACCTGATAGGAGACGATGTCGAGCTTCTTGCCATTCACGAGCACATGGCCGTGGTTAACAAGCTGACGAGCCGATTGACGGGAGTTTGCAAAACCGAGGCGGTAGCAAACATTGTCGAGACGGGTCTCGAGAAGTTGGTGCATCAGGTCGCCAGTAATCCCGCGGCGGCGGCTCGCTTCGGCGAAATATCCGCGGAACTGCTTCTCGAGCACTCCGTAGATGAACTTCAGCTTCTGCTTCTCACCGAGGGCGATCGCGTAGTCAGACTTCTTACGACGTCCGGAACGCAGCCCGTGAGGACCTGGAGGATAGTTACGACGATCGAGTGCCTTGGAAGGTCCGAAAAGTGGAACTCCGAAGCGGCGACTGATTTTGTCTTTTGGGCCAGTATAACGTGCCATTGATCTATTCTATTAAAAGGTTGTTAGAAGAAGGGATTATACACGACGCGCCTTCTTCGGGCGGCAGCCGTTGTGAGGGATTGCAGTGACGTCCTCGATGGTATTAACATCAACTCCGACCGCTTGCACGGCACGAACAGCAGATTCACGTCCGGCACCGGGGCCCTTGACGCGAACATCGACTTCTTTCAACCCGTGAGCCATGGCTTGGCGGCACGCATCTTGGGAAACGACCTGGGCAGCGTAGGCGGTGCTCTTACGAGACCCCTTAAAGCCCATCTTACCTGCTGATGACCAGCCGATGGAATTGCCCCGCTCGTCAGTGACGCTCACGATGGTGTTGTTAAAAGTAGCGGTCACATGGACGATGCCCTTGGTGACGTTTTTGCTCTTCTTGGACTTGTGCACCTTGACCTTGTCAGGTGCTTCCTCCCCGAGAAGCTCGGCGAAAATATCGCGCTTCTCCTCAGGTTTTTTGACAGAAGCTTCGCCCTCCTCGGACTTAGCTTCAGCTGCTTCACCCTCAACAGGAGCATCCTTTGACGCTTCTGGAGCTGCTTCTTCAGCAGCCGCTTCAGGGGCTGGAGTTTCCGTAGGAGTCTCTGCAGCTGCATCGACGACCTCGGGCTCCTCTTTTTTGTTTTCTTCTTCAGCCATATGAATGGATCGATTAAGCGACTCTCAAGAACGAGAATCGAAAATTAGTTAGCGACACCGACGGTGCGACGCTTGCCCTTACGGGTGCGGGCATTGGTCTGGGTGCGCTGGCCGCGAACAGGGAGACCGCGCTTGTGGCGGATACCGCGGTAGCAGTTGATGGAAGCAAGGCGCTTCATTTGGCCCTGCTGCTCACGACGAAGGTCACCCTCGATGATGATCTCCTCGCCCTGAATAACGGTAGCAATCTTTACAAGCTGCTCTTCAGTAAGCTCGCCAGTGCGGATGTCAGGATCGACGCCTGCCTGCTCGAGGATACGAGCGGAGGTCGAGCGTCCGATGCCGTAAATATAGGGAAGAGAAGCTTCAATTCGCTTCTCATTCGGGATTTCTGTTCCAAAAAGTCGTGCCATGGTGGTCTGTGGTAGCAGGTAAATATAAGCCGGAACTAAGGTAATTCCTGCTCGGGGAGGAGTTCTTTATCAAAGATCACCTTAGTGACAAGAGAAATTCGACAGTTTTCGGGCTAGAAACTCAAATAAATGGGACGCCCCACTCTCCCCGAAATCGAGGCTGACGGTGGCGGCCCAGAACCTCGCCTTTTCACCTTTCCCAAACACGGAGATCGACACGTTTCAGAGAGCCTACGGCCGGAATTTTGGGCAAAAGGGTCTCCACCTCAAGCAGGCCCACCGTCAAACTAGTCTGCATCCTCCCCGCTCCCTCCCGGGATGAGAACCTCGCGAGGACGCGCCCCGTCAGCAGGGCCGACCACTCCGCGCTCTTCTAAAATATCAATCATGCGAGCTGCCCGGGTGTAGCCGAGACGGAGACGGCGCTGAAGGAGCGAGGTGCTCGCTTTTCCTTCGGCCTGAAGAACTTCCATGCACTTGGTAAGGATTTCTTCGTCCGCATCAGATACTTCCTCTTCTCCTCCGCTATCGCCGGAAGCGGCGCGTTCGATGCTTTGCTGGATGCTTTCCTCGAATTTCTGTTCGCCCTGCTTGGCGCAGAACTCGACGATTGCTTCCACTTCTTCATCAGACACGAAAGCACCTTGAGCCCGCTCGAGCTTCGCTGAACCGGGAGGCAGGAAGAGCATGTCCCCTTTTCCACAAAGTTTCTCCGCGCCCTTGCTATCGAGGATAACCCGGGAGTCGAGCGATGAGGATACTTGGAAGGCGATCCGGCTAGGAATGTTCGCCTTGATCATGCCCGTGACAACATCGGCCCGCGGGGTCTGAGTTGCCACGATGAGGTGGATACCGGCAGCACGGGCTTTTTGAGCGATACGACCGATGGCGACCTCGATGTCAGCCGGAGCGGTCTGCATAAGATCAGCAAGCTCATCGATGATGACCACGATGTAAGGAAAACGATCGGGAACCTCGTCGCTCTCTTCCTCAACCTCCTCGGCGGTCGCCATGGGCCCTAGATCGCCATCTTCAAAAGCTTTTGCCATCGACTCTATGGCCTCTTCATCGACAATGGAATCAAGGTCTTCCTGTTCTTCCTCGCTGAGGGCAGCTTCCGGCTCAGGCCGTTCGCGAGCATTGAAGCTGTCGAAATTCCGCACTCCAAGCTTTGCAAACATCTTATAGCGGCGCTCCATTTCATTAACGCACCAGTTCAGCGCGCCGACGACCTTACGCGGATCGGTGACAACCGGGACGACAAGGTGGGGAAGCTTACTGTAAACCTGCATTTCCACCACCTTCGGATCGATCATAATGAAGCGGAGCTCATCAGGGCCGAACTTGTAGAGAATGGAAGTAATGATGGAGTTAATACAAACGGACTTACCCGCACCAGTGGCACCCGCGACAAGGCAGTGAGGCATTGCGGCGAGGTCACCTATAACGGTATTTCCGTAAACGTCCTTTCCAAGAGCAAGCGGGATCTTGCGCTTTGAGCTACGGAAACCCTCGTCTTGCAGAAGCTCCCGGAGGGCCACAGCCACCTTGTTATCGTTCGCGATCTCAATTCCTACGGTGTCCCGTCCGGGAATCGGGGCGAGGATGTTGATGCGCTCAGCCTTAGTGGCACGAGCCAGATCCGCTTCCAGCTGGGTGATCCGGCTTACTCGGAGCCCTAAGCTTGGATAAATTTCGTAGCGCGTGATGGTCGGTCCGCGCGTGATATCGCCCGCGGTAACCTCCACCCCAAATGCTTGGCAGGTATCAATGATGATTTTCTGGGTCGCGAGAAGCTCCTCACTGAAGTCCTCGGGCGGCGCTTCGTCTTCCTCGAACTCGAGAAGATCAAAACCGGGGAGCTCGTAATCCTCGAAGCCATCGGTCCGGAGGCCGGTGTGCCCAGGCTTCTTCTTCCGCTCGAATGGCCGAGCGCCCATGTCCTGCATAGGCGTCTTTCGCACGGAGGAATCGATGATCTGCGGCTTGGGAGTTTCTCTAAGGGGAAGGGTGACTTGACCATTCTCTTCAACTTCCTCCGGCTTTGGCGTCACCCTTTTCACCGGCGCTACCGGATCCTCGTCAGGTTCGTCGGGTTCGATACTCGGAGCGACTCTGCGCGCTCGCTTTCGGGCTGCCGGCGAGTAGGTATTCTTCGTGCTGCTCGTTCGCGAGGCCTGCCAATCGGTCCACCAATTCTTAACAGCTTCCACGCCATTGCGAGCGAAGAAAAAAGGATGCAGCCCGGTAAGTAAAATCAGGCTGATGACATAGATCCCGAATAAAAGAACGGTAGCGCCGACAGAGCCGAGGAGATTCTGGAAAACGTAGTGGCCCAAGCCTTCACCAAGGAGGCCCCCTGCCCAACTGACATGAAAATGACCCTCGAACCATCCACGGATGTTAAAGAGAGCGGCACTCGCCAGCATAAGAACCCCGAAACCAATAATCGTGCGCCACCCCAGATTGCTCTTAAACCAAGCGACCGCTACCCCAAGCCAGATGATAGCTAGGGAAAAAAGATAAGCGGCAGCTCCAAAAAGGCCGATAAATATAAAACCCAATAAAGCGCCCACCGGCCCGATCAGATTTCTTGTCGGCTCATCAGCAGCACCCTCAGGAGCGAAACCTCCAAAGACTTTCCAACCGACGAAATCTACCGGAGTGAAACGAAGAAATGAGATGAAAAGAAGCAAGCCCACGAGGATCAAGGTGATCCCTACCATTTCCTGACCACCTTCACGCGCAAGCATCGCTCGCTGCCGGATCTCTTTATTCTTCCGTTTGGCCATAATTTGGGGAGGCACGGGGAAACCATGCTTGAAGGAGAGTGTCATGAAGGCGCGGGCCAGAGCAAGACTGAAGTTTAAGGTATCTTAATAATTTTCTTTTTAGATTACGATCTTTGCTTGCTGCTTCCATCGCCATCCTTATAAGCCTCCCGCTATGGAGCCAATCATCTTTGAACCCATCTACATGACGCGCGTTTGGGGTGGGCGAACCCTCGAGACCCGATACCAGCGGCAGCTCCCGGATAGTCAGCCCTACGGAGAATCATGGGAATTGAGCGATCGCGAGCATGAGCAATCGGTCGTGAGCTCCGGAACCTACCAAGGGCTTACCCTGCACGAGCTATGGACCACGCAGCGCGAAAAGGTCTTCGGAGAAGGCCTCACCGGTAACCGTTTTCCTCTTCTCATCAAGATTCTCGATGCACGCGATGATCTCTCGATCCAAGTCCACCCGCCCGAATCGATCGCGAGCACCTTGGGCGGAGAGCCCAAGACCGAGATGTGGTATATCGCAGACCGTGACCCCGGCACGAAGCTCTACCTCGGGTTTAGAACAGGCGTCGGTCGTGCTGAGTTCGAAGCCTCGCTTCGGGATGGCTCGGTCGCCGATAAAGTGCACGCCGTCAAGCCAGAAGTCGGCGAATCGATTTTCATCCCCTCGGGTCGTCTTCACGCGATCGGAGCTGGCGCTCTCATCTACGAGATTCAGCAGAATTCAGACACGACCTACCGCGTCTTCGATTGGAACCGGATCGGTCTCAATGGCACCCCCCGTGATCTTCACGTCGAGAAATCGATGCAATCAATCGACTTCGACGATTTCGAGCCCGGTATGGATCTTCCCAAAGGTCACATTTTGGCCAGCTGTCCCTATTTTCAAGTCGAGGAACACTCCCTCATCAATGGCGAATCCTTCTCCTCGTCCTCAGATCGCTTTGCCATCGTCACCGTAGTTTCAGGAAAAGTAAGCTCGCAAGACGGGAAAGAATTTCGCGATGGAGACTTCTTCCTTTTACCAAGAGGCGCCAGTCCCCTTAAGGCAACTGGAGACAGTAGGATCCTGGTCACGACCATCCCTGCTTAGCTCCCGCAGTATGCCCTGACGGGGTGAGGAGTTGGCTAGGTAGCAAATTTCTCCACCCTCGCGTAAACATCTTTGACAAGCCGAGGAGGGCGGGAAAGACTCCGCCCGCTTGAAAAAAAAGCCGGTGTGGCGGAATTGGTAGACGCGCTCGATTCAAAATCGAGTTTCCTCGGAAGTATGGGTTCGATTCCCATCGCCGGTATTTTTTCAAAGCTCGATCTTCTCGCCCGCATCAAGGAGGCGGATTCTTCACTCGTTAGATCGACCGAGTGAGAGCCCTACTATTCGCAGCTCCGATCCGAGATTTTTCTTCTCGCGACTCTCCCCTCCCTCATTAAGTTCCTGCCATGAAAATTACTGTCACCGGACGCAATGGCCGCATGGGCCAATCGGTTCTTGCCGCGATCGAGGCTGACCCGAAGGCTCAAGCGCACTCAACTCACGATGTTGGCGAGGATCTTGCCGCCGCTCTGGAGGGCTCTGAGGTCGTCATTGACTTCACCCTACCCGTGCTCACCGATGAACTTTTGGAAAAGGCGCTCGCCTTGAAAACTCCGCTCGTGATCGGCACCACGGGGCATCTCGATGCACAAAAGGCGGCCATCCACGAAGCTTCAAAATCGATCCCCATCGTCCACGCCTCGAACTTTTCCACCGGCGTCAACGTCCTCTTTCACCTGACCCAAAAAGCGGCCGCGATCCTAGGCAACGAGACCTTCGATATTGAGGTCACCGAAATGCACCACCGCCATAAAGTAGATGCCCCTTCGGGAACTGCCCGCACCCTGTTAGATATTCTTAATGAGGAAACTCAGACTTCTTATCAAGACGACGTGGTCCACGGTCGCGTCGGCGAGACCGGGCCACGCCCCTCCCGCGAGATCGGGATGCATACCCTCCGCGGTGGCGATGTTGTCGGGGACCACACCGTGATGTTCGCAGCAGAGGGCGAACGCTTCGAGCTCACCCACAAGGCCTCTTCCCGAATGACCTTTGCCTCCGGAGCCGTCCGCGCCGCGCTCTGGCTCTCAGGTCGGAAGCCCGGCCTCTATGACATGCAGGATGTTCTCGGCCTTAAGTAAAATGCGATGGCTCACCGCGTAGGAATCTCACTCGGCTCGAATCTTGGCAACCGCCTCGCCAACCTTCGGAAAGGGCGCGACCTGCTCGTTGCTCTCACACCGAAACTCTCGAACTACCTCCAATCCGGGATCTATCAAAGCGAGCCCGTCGATTGCCCCACCGAATCTCGCGATTTCTACAATGCGGTCATCGAGATCGACTTTGTTGGTGAACCTCACGATCTCTTGACGGCAACCCAAAGCATTGAATCTCACGCCGGTCGGGTCGCCGTTTCACAACGCAATGCCCCCCGGGTTCTCGACCTGGATCTTCTTTATTTCGACGATGTCACCATGGATAAGGCCATCCTCACCCTCCCCCACCCCCGCCTGACTCAACGCCGCTTCGTCCTCGGACCATTGAGCGATATCCGTCCCCATCTTATTCTCCCCGGCGATGAAGCTACTATCGCCGAACACTTGCGAAAGCTCGACTCTGATGAACCCGGGCTCTCACTCGTGCAATCCGTGTGGTAGAGTGCCGCAGTCCCGAGCCGATGACCCCCCAGGAAAAAACCCAAAGAATCCGTGATCTGAAAGGTCGCAGGCCGATCTCTGCGCTCACCGCCTATGATTATCCCACCGCGCGCCTTCTCGATGAAGCCGGCACCGATATCCTCCTCGTAGGTGACTCCCTCGGCATGGTCGTTCTCGGATTTCCCGACACCACCCACGTCACGCTTAACCACCTCATTCATCACACCGAGGCCGTCGCCCGCGGCTGTCAAGAAGCCCTCATCGTCTCAGACCTCCCGATCCATTCTTACAACACGCCCGCGCAGGCGGTCGCGAACTCGCGCAAGCTTATCGCTGCTGGAGGCCAAGCGGTGAAGCTGGAGGGCGGCACAAATCAAGCCGAGAAAGTGCGCGCCATCACCGAGGCCGGAATCCCCTTCATGGGCCATCTCGGAATGCTCCCCCAGCGGGTGAAGGAGGAGGGCGGATATAAGAAAAAAGGGAAATCGCATTCCGAAGTCGAGGCACTTATTGACGGCGCCCTTTCCCTAGAAAAAGCCGGAGCCTTCGCCATCGTGCTTGAGAGCGTCATCCCGGAGGTCGCTCGCCGCCTCACCGCTGAACTCGAAATCCCGACCATCGGGATCGGTTGCGGCCACCGGAGCTGCGATGGTGAAATAGCGGTAATCACCGATGTCATCGGCTCCTACCCCTGGTTCGTCCCGCCCTTCGCCACGCAGCGGGCAAACGTCGCTACCGATATCTCGAAAGCAGTCGAAGCCTACCTTTCCTCACTCTAGCCCGATGATTTCCGCCGAACGAAAAGCCGCGCTCAATAAACGCATGGAGCGGCTCGGAATCTTCGAAGGCGACCTCGTTGAGAAATTCGTCCGCGGCACGGGGAGCGGCGGTCAGAAAATGAACAAGACCTCCTCCTGCGTCTTCCTCCAACATCCGCCCACGGGCCTAGAAACAAAGGTCCAGCGGGACCGCTCGCGAGAAATGAATCGCTACCTCGCACGGAAGGAAATCTGTGATCAGCTAGAGGAAATCACGCTGGGCAAACAGTCCGCCCGCCAACAAGAACGAGAAAAAATCCGCCGAAAAAAGCGCCGCCAATCCCGCCGCCAGCGCGCTAAGACAGTCGTCAATAAGCGCCTTCACGGCGCGAAGAAACAGAATCGGCGGCCGCCCTCTTCAGGTGACTAGGAGACGGTCTCGCCCGATCAGGCCCTCTTCTCCCATGGCCGACTAAATCACTTCCCTCACCCGCCCTCCTAGGCTTTAGTTCCCCTGATGCGGACCTATCTCGACCTCCTTAGCGACGTTTTAGAAAACGGTGAAGAGCGTGGCGACCGCACCGGCACGGGAACCCTCAGCGTCTTCGGTCGGCAAGTTCGCTACGATCTTCGCGAGGGTTTCCCCTGCCTCACTACCAAAAAACTTCATCTCCGCTCGATCATCCACGAACTCCTCTGGTTCTTAAAAGGCGACACGAACACAGCCTACCTGAAAGAGCACAAGGTTCGCATCTGGGACGAGTGGGCGGATGAAAAAGGTGACCTCGGCCCGGTCTATGGCCAGCAGTGGCGCTCATGGCCTTCCGACTCAGGAGACCCCATCGACCAGATCAAGAATCTCATCGAAGGTTTGAAAAATAACCCGACCTCAAGACGCCACCTCGTCTCCGCTTGGAACGTCGGGCAGCTCGAAAAAATGGCCCTCCCTCCCTGCCACCTCCTCTTCCAATTCTACGTCCACGACCCAGAATCAGAACGCCCCGGTCTCAGCTGCCAACTCTATCAAAGAAGCGCCGACCTCTTTCTCGGGGTCCCATTTAATATCGCTTCCTACGCGCTCCTCACCGAGATGGTCGCTCAGGTTTGCGGCTACGAGGCACGCGATTTCGTTCACACCTTTGGCGATCTCCACCTCTACACAAACCACCTAGATCAAGCGCGGACCCAGCTAGCCCGCGCCCCCCTCCCCCTGCCCAAGATGAAGCTCAACCCTTCCGTGACCGAGATTGACCGCTTCGGGATCGACGACTTTGAGCTGGTCGGTTATGACGCCCATCCCCACATTAAAGCCGCAGTCGCAATATGAATCTCACCGGAATTGTAGCAATGACCCCCGAGCGCGTCATCGGAAAAGATGGCCAGCTCCCTTGGCACATTCCTGACGACCTGAAGTTCTTCAAAAAGCACACCAGCGGCCACCCCATCCTGATGGGTCGAAAAACCTTTGATTCCATTGGGAAGCCCCTTCCTAAACGTGAGAACATCGTCCTCACAAACGATCCCGCGTGGCACCGGGATGGGGTCGAGACCATCCACCATCCGCGTGATCTGAAAGATCACCCCCTCATCGATCAACAGATTTTCGTCATTGGCGGGGCGCAAATTTATAGCCTCCTCATGCCCATCATGACCGACATCATCATCACCCACATCAAAGCGAGTTACGAGGGTGACACCTACTTCCCGGAATATAAGGAGGACTTCCCCAAATCGGATCTCATCTGGGAACAAGAAGAATTCACCATCATTCGACACTACCGCTAAAATCACTCTCAAAAAGACCCATGGCCAACTCATTCGAACTCACCGGCACCCTCAAAGTCCTCGAAGAACCTCAAACTTTCGCCAGCGGATTCACCAAGCGTGAATTCGTCATCGAGGTTCCCGATGGGAACTATCCGCAAATGGTAAAATTCGAAACTGTCCGCGACAAGATCGAGCAGCTGAATGATTATAGCATTGGCGACGAACTCAAGGTCACCTTCGACATTCGCGGAAACGAATATAAAGGACGCTACTATGTGAATCTCAACGCCTGGAAGATCCAAGGCGAAGCAAGTGGCGGCGGCGGCGCTGCGTCAGCCGGATCGGCCGCAAGCGATCCCCCGCCTAACGCCTTCGATAATAACTTCGATAACGAGAGCGAAGCGACCGAAGACGACATTCCCTTTTAAAAAGAGCAACCTCCCTCTACAAAGTAGCGCCTAGCAGAACCACGAGCGATCTGCCAAAGGCCCAAAAAAACTCCCTGCCGTTAAGCAGGGAGTTTTTTGGTTAATCAAGTGATCGAAGCTATTTTTTCGCTGCCTTTTTGGCGGCTTTTTTAGCAACCTTTTTCGAAGCCTTTTTAGCAATCTTAGTAGCCGCCGCGACTTTCTTTTTCGTCACTGGCTCCTCCACGACCTTGGCCTGCTTCATCGGAGGAGGAGGCGTCGTTCCGACTCCGTCTTCCTCGCTTCCGCCGTGGCTTAGGATAAAGGCGAGATCATCCATCCCCAGATTTGAGGCAAAGCCTTCATCACCCAGGATATTTGTCACCAGCGCGGTCTTCTGATGCTGAAGAATACGGATTTTCTCCTCTACAGAATCACGCGTGAGAAGGCGGTAAGCGATGACCTTATTCTTCTGACCGATCCGGTGCGTCCGGTCGATCGCCTGGTTCTCAACCGCCGGGTTCCACCATGGATCGTAAAGAATGACGTAGGACGCCGAGGTCAAGTTCAGACCTGCACCACCCGCTTTGAGCGAGAGAAGGAAGACTGAGGGATCCTTAGTGGTCTGGAATTTTTCGATCTCTCCCTTTCGATCCTTAGTCTGACCGGTAAGGTAGTTGTAGGGACGGCTTTCGACTTCAAGACGCTGCTTGATGATATCGAGCATCGAGACGAACTGCGAGAAGACGAGCACCTTGTGATTCTCCTCCCGAAGCTGGTCCAGCAGGTAGAAGAGAGCATTCATCTTGGCACTTTCTTCCTTGAGCCACTTCGGGTCGATGAGACCGGGGTGACAGCAAATCTGGCGAAGACGCATGAGGCCCTGAAGGATCGCGAAGGAGTTCTTCTTGACCGCCTCGTCCGAGTCGAGACCCAGAAGAGCCTTCTGGATGCGCTTGAGCTCGGCCTTGTAGAGTTCTTCCTGAATTCCTTCCATGCCAGCGAAGACTTCCTCTTCAGTTCTCGGCGGAAGATCTTTAGCAACTTGCAGCTTGGTCCGGCGCAGGAGGAAAGGACGAAGGCGGGCAGCGAGGCGAGCCTGACTCGTGGGATCCTTCCGCTTGTCAAAGCGCCGTTTAAAGTAGGCCCGAGTTCCCAGGACGCCGGGCATGGCGAAGGCCATGAGCGACCACATATCCATGAGGCGGTTCTCGATCGGTGTTCCGGTCAGCACCAAGCGGTTCTCGGCATCGAGTTCGCGGGCGCATTTTGCCGCCTTCGAGTCCGGGTTTTTGATCTGCTGTCCTTCGTCAAGAATCACGGTTAACCAGCGAATCTTATTAAGCTCATCCCCGCAGACACGGAGCTGCGCGTAGTTGAGGACAAGGATATCAAGGACGTTGTTAACCTCATCGAGATCGAGATCATCGCGAGTGCGGAGAACTTTCACCTTGAGGTGAGGGGCAAATTTTCCTGCCTCCGTCGCCCAGACGTCCAAAACCGATTTCGGACAAACGACCAGCGCGGGCCCGAGCTTCCGCTTCGAGTTCTTTGGCGCATATTCACGGAGCCAGAGGAGATAAGTGATGCTCTGAATCGTCTTACCGAGACCCATGTCATCGGCGAGAATTCCGCCGAACCCATTGGTCGCGAGGTAAGCCAAGAATTGGTAACCTTCGACCTGATAGGGTCGCAGTTTAGCGTTCAGCTCCTCTGGAACCTCCGGAGCCACGTCGATCTTAATCTCGCGAGCGCGGTCTTTGATGCGCTTCCACGCTTTGGGATCGAAAACCTCGGCCGCCTTAGGATCGGCAAGCTGCATCGCGTGCATGCGGTGGGTTTCGCCGGAAAGATCGAAGGGATCGAGGCCAAGGCGGGTGACCGCATCGCGCTGATCAGGGTCGAGCTTGATCTCAAGACGCATCCAAGAGCCGTCATCCATGCGCACGTAACCACCGCGAGCAGCAACCAGCTGTCGGATCTGCGCCTTTGAGAGATTGACTCCTTCAACGTCAATGACGACGCGCAGGTCGAACCAATCGATCTCTTGATTAACGACCTCGAATCGAATCGCCGCCGAGACCGGATCGGCGAGAATACTTTTAAGCTTCTCTTCGATATCTAAGACAATTGACTCAGGCATCTTGCCAATCCATTCCGCGAACTTCTCGGGGAATTGCTTGGTGATGCGCCCTTTAAAGGCTTCGAGCTTCTCATCATAAGTGAGACCCATCTCGAGTAGAATTTCGGGAACCGGGTAAAGCTTTTCGCGAGCGAAGCGGAGGAGCGCTTTACCTTTCACTGGCTTCTGCTCGACCAGATCCCAGCCCGCTTTGATAAGCTTTTCAACCCGACGCTCTTTCGCCTCGAAGGCTTTGACGTCGATGACAAGGTGCTCGGTCTCAGCCGCCGTAAGACCCTGCTCAACCCACAGCTTGAAGTGCGGAAAGAGATCAAGATCAGTAACCCGCTTTTTCATCGAGACCGGCAAGGTCGCTCCGATCTTGCGGAGAAACTCCACCCCTTCCAAGGAGTCGATGACCGACTTGGGGATGGTGTAGCGCGGCATAATCTCGGTGTCCTCAAGCCACCGTGAGGGCCCGGGAAATACGGTCTCGTCTGATTGGTAAAGCTCGGTGCGACCCGGAAGGAGACGAACCGAGTGGGAAACATTCTCACCCGACGTCGTGACGAGCTGAAGCGCAAAGGAATTAGGATCAGCGGGATCGTCCTCGCACAGCCAGCTAAGTGGTTCGTCTACCACTCGGAAGGGATTCTCATCTAGATTCACCATGTAGCCCTTGAGCTCCTTCTGGTGAAAAAGAAGGTTCATAAATCGACAAGCATCCTCGCTCTCGAGATCGAGGTAGGCCTCTCCCGTTTGCTCAGCGTAGCGCAGAAAATGCTCGAAGAGAATCTGCGACGCCGCGTCCATCCGGAGTGCCGAAGCGTCAAAGAGCTTAACGATGCGATCGATCTCCCCTTTTTCGCGAAGCGAGACCCAATCCTGAAGCTCTTCCCGAGCCTCCACCCGGGCTTCGTTAATCGTCGACACGAGTCGGAACTCGATCTTATGCGGAATCTCTTGGGGTGGTCGCTCGTTGACACTCTCGATCCGGTCATACCACGCCGCCACTTCCCGCTCCTGCTCCCAATCATGCATCCGGCGCTGCACCGCCTCAAGATCAGTGACGGCGTCCATGAAGTCCGCATACGGAAGCTTCTTCTTATAGAAAGCGTAGGCAATGTAGTTCCAAAATTCTAAAATATCCCCCGGAGGGACCGGCCAAAGCTCGAGAGGCTCATAGCTCGCAATTTCCCAACGCGGATTAAGACGCACCATGTCGTGATCGTGAATCTCACCTTCGATCACATAGCGGCGATAGCGCTTCTCTACCTTCGTGACAAACTCGGCCTCTTTGTCGTCAAGCTCACGGTCGAGCTTCTCTTCGATCAGATCGACGACAGGAGTATCATCGAATTCGTTAGGTGACTCGGGGAGATCCTCACCCCGATGAAGACGCTCGAGCATGGCGGCGAACATAACCGCCCCGGCAGTGTCCTCATCCTCAGTCGAACAACTTCCGAACCAACGGTTACCTTGCAGCCGAAGAGTCGTGCGATGCGTGCCGGACTTATCCTCGACTCGCCCTTGAATGAAAAGATGGTTGCCGAAGATCTGGGTCACCGCCCCTTCTTCCTGAAGCTCCTCACCGCGCTTACGCACCGGCTCGGCAAAACTGTTCAGGAAATTAAGAGTGGCCCGGTCCGGGTTCAGTGCTGACATGCTGCTCGCCATGGTCGAATAGTATTAAAGAGCGTCGCGATATTGCCAAAATCGAGGGCACGAACGACGCGAGCTGCATTGTAATACGACTTTTGAATTTTGCGCAACGAAAAGCATCATTGGATTTCTCCCATAAGGCCCAGACCACTTAAGATGGGTGAAAGATTAATCGGATGGGCCGCGTCAACCTAACTATTAGTGTTATGAATTTCTCAACCCGAAAGCTTTTTCTCGGCACGCTCTGGCTCTTTCCCTTTGGAATCGGGCTCGAAATAGGGCGACATTCTGATAAAAATGGACTCTTACGCGCCACCCCCAGCGCTCAGTCAACGCCACTCCCTTCTCGTCCGTCACAAATTCTAGCAGAATCTAACAGACGCTCAATATCGCAGCCTAACGAAGGGTTTTATTGGTCCGGGATGAATCGACTTTAACCGCAGAGAGTTTTCTTTTGTCCTCTCTAGCTGGATGACTCTCGATCCTCACGCCGCGATCAATTATCTCAGAACAAGCGAGCCAGACGGCTGGTCGCGCAAGACCACGATCGCCGCTTGGGCGGCGGAAGACCCGGATGCCGCCGCAGCTGCCATCCAGGGTTTCGACGATGGCGGTAAGGTGAACGACTGGGTCGTGGGACTCATCGAAGGCATGTCTCGCAATGATCCGGGTGGAGCGCTGCTATCGCCGCGTGCTAGGAACGTGGAAAAACACGAACAAAGAAGCCGCGATTGACTGGGCTAAAGAGCACCCGGAGGTCCTCACCGAGCGCGTCTTTAATCTGATAGTCCCGAAGAATTAGCGGGACTTTTAAGTGGCTTGAGCGAACTGCTCAAGATGGCTCTAACAGCCTCATCCGCCACCACCCTGCTCGCCCTCGGCTCCACCGCCTCCGCCGCAGCACCCGCCACCTTCGGCTTGTGCAAAATCTTCTGCGGTAGGAACGCGCCCCAGCTCTAAGGTCATTCCGACGTGCTTACTCACCGCCCGGTTCAGCGTCTCTAAAGTCTGCTGGGCCGCCATGAACTCGGAGGCGATAGGATTCGCGAGGAGCGATTCGCGAGCGGACTCGAACTCACCGATCTCAGCCTGTGAAAGCTCAAGCCCCGCGCCCTGTTTCTGATTCAGTTCCTGACCACGCTCGTGGACAGATTGGTAGCTCAGACGGGCTTCGTCATTACTCAGAAAAGATTCCACTTTCTGGAGAAGCTCTTGGTAATCGCTATCGGCTACGATCGCCGAGCACAGCTCACGCGTCTTTTCCATCACCGCCGAATCATTTTCAAGGATCTGCATCTCGGTTCCCTACCCCCGCCCCACCTCCTTCGCAATCGCCGATTCAAGAAAATGGCGCTCTTGTTCGCGTCCCTTCACGCTCCCGATTCCATGAGAGCTTCCTGAGACGAACTGAAAGACAGTTTGAAGAACAGAAGTGATGGGATACCTTTCTTCCATGAAAGCTCTTTTTTCCCTCGCCCTCGCCTTAGCGACCTTAACTTCCTGCAAAGCCGAGCCCACCGTCGGAAAGATCAAACCCGATGCGAAAATCATGCCCGAAAATTCAGAAACTATCAATCTAGGAGCCGGCTGTTACTGGTGTGTCGAAGCAATTTTCCAACAACTCGAGGGCGTCGCCTCAGTGACCTCTGGTTTCATGGGAGGTCACATTCCCAATCCCACCTACGAGCAAGTCTGCTCGAAAACGACGGGCCACATCGAGGTAATTCAAGTGGTCTACGATCCCAAGGTGATCTCCACCCAGACGATTTTAAAATGGTTCTGGAAGGCGCACGACCCTACCGATGCCGGTGGCCAAGGAGCCGACCGCGGTCCCCAGTATGCCACCGCCATTTTCTACACTTCGGACGCACAGAAAAAGATCGCCGAAGAGTCCAAGAAGATCGCCCAAGCGGCCTTTAATAAGCCCATTGCCACCCAGATTCGTAAGGCGGAGAAGTTCTACAAAGCGCAAGCAGACCACCAAAATTTCTACTTCAACAACAAGAAAAATGGCTACTGCCGGGCCGTCATTAATCCGAAGCTCGATAAGTTGAACCTCGAAAAATAAGATACTCTAGCCCCCTAGTCCGTGATCTTAATCACGCTTTCTCCTGCGCGGTAATACGGTCCGCGGTCACGGGCTCGCGCTTCGAGATAGTCCAGATTCGTCATGAGGGCCTTAGACTCGAGTTCAGCCTGACGCCGCTTCCGCTTCAGCGACTCTTCTTCTTCAATGATGTTGGCATATTCCGCCTCGATCGCCCGCAGTTTTTGATATTCGGGCGCGATAGGAACGATCACGGCAGCGGCCAGCACGATCACGAACGCACCTAAGACCACTCCAGTCACCTTGCCGAAAAGCCGCTTCTCGCCAGGCTCCCGGGAAAATTCAGGATCTCGAGTAGCTTTCGCCCGCTGTTTCTTTCGCCCCGCCATTAGGCTGAAAATACTATTAAATAGAGCTTAAAAGTCAAGCTAGGTAACACGACACGAAGAAGCCGCCGTAGGATTTCCCACGGCGGCTTGTTACTTAAATTTCGTCGCTCTAAACGCTAACCTTCATTTTTCCGCCGAAAACCGCCTCGTCGCCGAGAGCTTCTTCGATGCGGAGGAGCTGGTTATATTTCGCGACCCGATCCGAGCGGCTCATCGAGCCTGTTTTGATCTGCCCAGCATTAGTAGCCACCGCAAGGTGAGCAATGGTGCTGTCCTCGGTCTCGCCGGAGCGGTGGGAAATAACCGCAGTGTAAGAACTTTCCTTAGCCATCTCGACCGCGTCAAAGGTCTCAGTGAGCGAACCAATCTGGTTCACTTTCACCAAAATCGAGTTCGCTACCCCGAGGTCGATTCCCTTTTTGAGGAAGTCGACGTTGGTAACGAAGAGATCGTCGCCTACGAGCTGGGTATTGTGACCGATCGCGTCAGTGAGAGACTTCCACCCCGTCCAGTCGTTCTCATCGCAGCCATCCTCAATCGAGAGAATAGGATACTTGCTACGCAGGTCGCGGTAGAAGGAGACCATGTCATCCGAGCTGCGAACTGAGCCATCTGACTTGTGGAAAATGTAAGCTCCTTTTTCACGGTCGTAAAATTCTGACGAAGCGACGTCGAGCGCAAAGGCGATGTCCTCGCCGACCTTGTAGCCCGCTTTTTCGATCGCCAAGCAAATGGTGTCGAGCGCGTCTTCGGTCGAGTCAAGCTTCGGCGCGAAACCACCCTCATCACCTACCGCAGTCGAGAGGCCGCGGTCGTGAAGAACTGCCTTGAGCGCATGAAAAACCTCCGCTCCATAGCGAAGTGACTCGCGGAAGGTAGGTGCGCCGACCGGCATAATCATGAACTCTTGGAAATCGATTGGGGCGTCGGAGTGAGAACCGCCATTGATGATATTCATCATCGGAAGCGGAAGAACCTTAGAATTAGGTCCGCCAAGATACTTGTAGAGAGGAACATTCACCGCCGAAGCGGCCGCACGTGCCACAGCCATGGAAACTCCGAGAATCGAGTTGGCTCCCAGCTTTTTCTTATTTTTTGTGCCATCAAGCGCGAGCATCGCGCCGTCGACTGCCGCCTGATTAGTTGCATCCGTGCCCGCGAGCTCGGGAGCGATCTTCTCGTTGATGTTCTTAACCGCGCCGAGGACGCCTTTTCCGAGGTAGCGAGATTTGTCGCCATCGCGGAGTTCCCATGCTTCGTGCTCACCCGTGGATGCACCACTGGGGACTGCGGCACGACCGAAGGCACCACCAGCGAGGATGACGTCAACTTCGACAGTAGGATTTCCTCGCGAATCGATGATTTCGCGACCGTGGACGGACTGAATATTAGTGTCTGACATGAATTTGTAGATGTAAGAGATTTTGTTTAGATCGTTGAGATGGACTTGACGGCTACCGTCATGAGTTCCTCGGTATCAGGATCAGGAATCTTTGCGGTATCCCCTACCGACTTTCCGAGAAGGGCTTGGCCCATCACGGAGAGGTAAGATAGAATGTTTTCATCAGGACTCGCGTCCCAAGCGCCGAGCATGACGTATTCCTGATCGCCGCGTCCGGCGACGTCGAGAACGAAGCGGGTTCCGATATTGACCGAAGCAGTATCTGCGCCTTTGAAGTCAGTAGGTCGTGCCCGCTCGAGATCTTTCTCAAGCTCGACCTTCCGGCGATTAAGAACCTGCTGCATTTGCTTAGCAGCCTTGTATTCGAAATTCTCGCGGAGGTCACCGTAGGACCGAGCCACTGAGATCTCCTTAATGTTCTCCGGAATGCGCTTATTGACGAGGTCCTCGTATTCCGCTTTCCGGCGGTCGAGGCTCTCCCATGACACGAGAAGGGTATCATTTTCCTTACTGTTGCTCTGCCCCGTGACCATGTCCTGAGTTTCCGGGACGGCTTTAATAACGCGAGCCATGAGAGACTTGCGATCAAGATCAGGAAAGGCGGGGCTGGCGAGAAGCTTACGACCGAAGTTCCGCACGTCGTTCATCTCCATCGTGGAAAGGAGATCGCCGATGAGTTCTTTGTCATCGAGAAGAAGGTTAGCGAGGCGACCCGCTTTACGCGGACCATCATCCAGCGAATCTTGTTCTAAGACGGTGAGAATCACCGAACCGACGGAACCATCGAAAACTGGCTCGGAAGCCTTTTTGCGCTCCCGGCTGATCCATGCCAAGGCATCAGATCCCAGCGCGTGGCGCGAAAGGGCAACCCGAATGTGCTCGTAAAAGCGCTTCGTCTCCTCCTTCTCGACCAAGAGCTTCGCAATCTCAGAAACACCTCGCGAGGAGATGCGATCAAACACTTTAAGAATATGACCCACCCAATCGCTGGCGAAGGCATCAGGAAAAGCTTCCAAAATGCGCTTGAGCCGCGCTGCGGCGACATGCCCCAGATCACTAGCAAGCGTGCTCTCGGCTACTTGAAGAACTTCGGCGATCGATGGCGCATCCTCGCCCACAAGCTCTTTTGACTTTGTCTCATCTGAAATCTCGTCCCTGAGAGCCGCTAGTTCCAGAGACTGAGCCGGAGAAAGTTTAACGAGCTTCAGGATCGAGTCGTTCACGATTGCATAGACTTGCGGCAGCAGACCTTCACCAGAGGCCATCAGCGGGGCTTCGCGCTGGATCGCTTCAAGCGCTTTCACCCGGGCCTTGGGACTCCGAGCTTGCTCGAGATCTTCGACAAGGGCTTCGCCCGGGCTCGATGATTCATCGCGCAGAATAAGATAGTCGGTGCGCTTAGTAGGAACCGATACGCGCTTGCTCTCCCGGAGGGTTTTTTTGGTCTTCTCCCACCACTTTTTGTAGCCCTCTCCCTCTACCACGCTTCCCATGAGCTCGGCATCCAGTTGGTCGAGTGTCATTTTACCCTCGCGCGATTGCAGCGTCCGGCAGATTAACTCGACCGGATCACTGACAGAAAGGGCTTTAAGCTCGTCGATCTGACTTACCTTTTGCGCCCTAAGATCGTCGTCTTCAAGGGCTTCGGTCTTTTCGAGAGCGAGTTTGAGACCCATTTCCTTGCCCTTCTCCTTTTCAAAATCAATCGTAACCTTCCCGGTGAAAAGATCCCACTCTTTCACAAGCCCCCCTCCGTAGCCCTTATGCATCCGATACTTGCCCGGTGCAATTGCTGAGAGTCTTTCCCCTACGGCCTCATTAATTCGGCCCGCTTCCACTAACTTCGCGACATCTGGATGCATGGCGAAAGCCTGTCGGGACGCGTATGAAAAGGCAAGAACCGATGAACGAAACTCATAACCCTAATCGAATGACGGGTTTCGTCAATTCGATTTCTCGGATGTTTTGGGGAGATAACGCATCCGGGGCACCTTCACTTCTCGCTTCGGCTTCGCTCGCACCGCCAAGGCTTGCCGGAGGATTAAAAGGCCACTCGTCCACCGATGATCAAGCTTTTTGAGCTCTTCCTGGCTGTTCGCAGGCCCCTCGAAAACAATCGCGGAACCTTTGGTAATGAGCAACTTAAGACCAGCGTCACCATCGGTGAGCTTAAGAGTGAACTCCCCCTCAGTCATCTCGGCAACTCCAGTCGTCTCGGCATGGCTCGTGGAGTCAATCACAAGAACTTCATCAGAATTCGCCGGATCAGGAGAGCTCCCGGGTCGCGAGGCAAGGGTCACTTTTTGACGCGACAATTCGCCATTTCTGAAAAAGTGGAGGTCAATTTCGTCTCCCACTTTTCTCATCCGCAGGAGGACGAGAAGTTGACGCATGTTGACTAATATCTGGTCGTCGAGTTTCCACCAGAGATCCCCCTCCTGGCCGCCTACCATCGAAAGGGGTCCTCCTTCCACGATTTTTTCGACACTGAGCCCTGTCTCGGGTCCCATTTTATCAGGTCGGATAATGTCTGACTCAGGTTGCTGGAGTATCACCCCGATCCACGGCATCTCGGCGCATTTCTCGGCCGAGAGCGGTAGCGCAATCGTGGCGAGGATGACGATGGAGAGAAGAACTTGACGCACTGTATTCTAAAATTGGTTGGTGGCCTCGCGAATAGGCAGACGAGTGGTCACTCTCACTGTGACAAGGCGGCCTGTGTCCCGGTGGAGCACGGTCTCTTCTGAAACGCCAATCTCGGTGCGCAGCTCGGTCACTTCGCCCTCATCAGAGAGATAAAGCTGGGGCGATCCGTCGAACTGCAACCAAGAGCGTTCATCGATAAGATCGAAAGCTGAAGCAACTTGAGACTCGCCGCCAGCGACTTCCGCCACCGTAGAGGACTCCCTGTTCTGACCGAGCCACCAACCCGAGGTCATGCCAATGCACAGGACGATGGAAGCGGCTATCGAGGTCACTTTCCATGACCAGCCGATCGGTGAGCGGGTCGCATCGCTCTGACCCAGCGTCAGCTCATCGATGAGTTGGTCGCAGCGGTCCTTGGCGTCATCAGACAGGCCACGCGGGCACAGCGTCTCAAGTTGCGATTCGAGTTTCTTAAGGGAGTTATCCATGTCGGGAATTTTTGAGATGAGAAAGTTTTTTTTGAAGCTGCTCTAAAGCGTAGCGGTAGCGAGACGCAGCGGTGTTGTTCGAAAGCGAGAGAAGAGTCGCGATCTCGGCGAAGGTCAGGCCGCCCCAGATCTTGAGCGTGATAGCTTCGCGTAGTTTTTCGGGAAGCTCTCCAACAGCCTGGCGGAGAAGCTCAGCCTCCTCACTTTCCTCGGCTGAGGTGTCAAGCCAGAGGTCTTCACCGACTTGGAACTGCACAATTTTCTGGTCCCGCTTCGCACGACGTCCCTTGCTACGCCCCCGATCCAGCCCGATGTAGCGGAGAACGGAGAAGGCCAGAGGCAGATCTGGAGCCCGGTAATCTCGCTCCTCCTGATAGTGCCAGAGCTTGATAAGGGCATCTTGGAGAATATCCTCAGCCTCGGCGACACTGTCACAGCGCTGGCGAGCATAGGCGAGGAGGCGCGGCGCATTTTCACCAAACCACTCCTTCCACTCACGATTGCGCTGACTCTTCCCGGACATGAATTTTCAAGTGATAGAATGCCGAGCAGTTGGCCACTTGTCTCTAAAAAGTTCCCCTCCCATCAGAAAAGTGATCCTCAAAAGAGATAAAATGTGGACCAGAAGCGGAAAAAGCGCCTTCCGGGATACTCAAAAACCTCCTTGAAGGGAGGTTCCAGAGGGACTTGTCAGGTGGTGCGCGAGGGGGGAATCGAACCCCCACGTCCTTGCGGACACTAGATCCTTAGTCTAGCGCGTCTACCAATTCCGCCACCCGCGCTTACGACCTGACGGGGGAGGATTTAGTGCTCCCCCCGCTTCTTTGCAAGATTTGTTTAAGAAAATCTTTAAGGCTGCGGAAGGACTACAGTTCTACTGTAATGATAGGAATTTTCAGAGAGAAACTTAGCCTTCTCGTCTTGAGTTTCAAAGGGAACCCGGCGAATCTGCCGCATCCCGGTATCATTCAAGACCGTGATACTGAGATCGACTCCCACGACACGGCCTCTCGAATAGGCAGGTGGCTGCCCATCAGCCAAAATTTGGTCCCCGCGCACACTCAACTCCCCTACCGCATTTGCCCCCCCACTTGACGAGAGAATAGGAACCCGGACCTTTTTTAGCTCGCCGCTCGAATCGATATACTCGATCGCGAAGATCACCGTCATCTCGAAGACGTTCTCGCACATGAAGTTCTTACTCTGGGTCGCGCCGCCAGCTGCAGATGAGTAGGCTTGCTCAAGATCTTCAGTCGCGAGAAGACCTTGGAAGGTTTGATCAGGGTCGATGAGGTTCCGGTAGACCACGAACGAGGAGTAGCGTTCGTTCTCATCGGCAAAGATCGGATCGCGGTATTCAAGAGTGTAGCCCACCGCGGAAACATCGCCTCCCCGATCAAGAGTGGAGTCTCCAACGTTCCCATCGTAGCGATCAGTCGCTGCGGTCAAAAAAACGAGGTTGGCCGAGTTCGGGCTCTCCCGCCCATCAGGCCCGATGTCGCGAGTCTCGCTCTTCGCATTAAGCCACTCGAAGTTGTTGTTCGACCGGATGACGAAAGATTCAAGATCCCGACTCATCGAGTCGAGCATGATCTTCGCCTGTCGGGCCGCGCGAATCTCATTCCGCGCGCCTCGCCACGCGTCGAGAGCGCTGCCGGTAATGACGACGGTGAGAGAAACGAGAACCACCGTAATGGCCATCGCTACTAAGAGTTCCGCCAGCGTAAATCCTTTGCGAGCGAGCTTAGAGGGGTAGAATTTCATGATCTAAAATGACGAAAGAGATTAACGGGATACTCCCATGTTTCTGCGAAATACTGGCCGCGTAAACTCAAGAGGGTCAAAGGCCCCCGTGACGTAGTTAAACGAGCGAGTCGGGAGGCGATAGAACTCAGCCTCAAAAAGAATTGTCGATTCCGGAAATTCCTTAACGTTGTTCGTAAAATCGGAACCAACGTCGTGAGGATCGACAATCTCCCCAATCTTGTCAGAGACACGTAGTCCACCAGGCCCGAAAACCAGTTGGGTCATCTTGACAAAAAAAACGCGACCTTCGAGCGCCTCGAAGTCCTCCTCGAGGAGCGGATCATCAAGGCGACGCGCCATCGGCTGAATGAGGTAATCTTGACCTGCAACCCCAGAAACATCTTCTCGGGCCCCGTAGCTTCCATCCGATCGAACCTGAGTCAGGTCAGCCCGGTAATTATAGAGGAACACACTGCCGCCTCGTTCATGGGAGCGGGAAATCCAAGTAAAGGCCTTCTCAAAAGGCGAATCGTAAATCTGGGACTCGCGCCCTTCACGTAAGACCGACATTTCGACTTCAAGCGTCGCCTGCATCCTGCTCGCATCCTCGCCTGAAAGCGTCTTGCGGATCGCCGTCGCAGCCGGTCCAAACACGGCCAAGAATCCCGTGATCAGAACAACTAGAATACCGAGAGCAATCACGGATTCCGCCAAAGTGAAGCCGCGCTTAAAGGGAGTCTTTTGGGAAATTATCATCCTTAGTTTTGGGTTGAGTCTTCGATGCGGGTGACATCATTAATGCGGGATGTGCCACCATTCCGCCAGACCACAAAAGCACCGATATTCCGCGTCTTGCCCAGTCGGGGACGCTCAGAATTTCTGGGACGTGAGCCACCTTCTACCACGAAGGTTGCCCCCGGGGTGGTGCAGAGACCTTGAGCATTAAATTCATAAAAGTGACACTCTGCAGTATCGGCCGGGTCATTCGTCATCTGAAAAATTTCGGCCGGTAGCTCGCCTCCGGTCTCTACCTCACGTCTACTTAGCTCCGGGCTGTAGTAGACCTGATCAGGGAGGAGAGTCGGCGCTCCGGAGATCGTCCAGTTCGTCTCGGGCTGACCGGTATCGGCGTCCACTCCTTTAAAAACTACCAGCATCTGGCGGCGATAGCGCCGCCGTGATTCAGGGTCCTCGTCCTGAAGCTGGTCGTGGATGATGACTCGAGCAGTCGTCCCCCTACTTCTCGCTAACCGCTGCGCTTGGGTGAAAAGCCCTTCCGCTACGGCGATTCCAGAAGTTACCCCTTGGGCCTGTCCCATCCTGCTAATTCCCACTGATGCCACCGTCATTAAAACCGAGATGATGGCCATCACGGTAAGGAGTTCAACAAGACTAAAGCCGCGACGTATCGCGAGCCGTTGGGTTCTGAAAATCATCATGTCTAGGGAGTAAAGTTGCCTCTCAAGCGCTCTTCAGCAAGAACAAAGTTGTAGTTACACTGTAAATTCGTATCGCCCAGCCGCCGGATGGCCATCAAGTGCGGCCAGGAATTCGCTCGTTGCGCGCTCGGCCAATCGATCATCCCCATTCCTCGGGCTTTTGCGGAAATGAGGTGAAGCCGAGTCAAACCCGAGCTTGAATTTAAACATCCGCCCCATCTCTACGCAGTCAATCAGGACGCTCGCAGGCCGTCAACTACTGGGTCGCAGGCAGGCTGCTCTCGCGCTCGAGACGCTGCGCCTGCAATTCTTTTAAGGTCACCAAGCGAGGCAACAGGCGAACCACCAAAAGCATCCCAGAAAGTCCGGCTGCGAAGTGGTAAAGGTGCCCAATTTGAAAGAGTTCTTCTCCGAACAAGCCCGTCAGCCAGTGGCCCACCAAACTAAAGAAAGGGACCCCCAGCCGAGGCGTCATCAGGAAAAGAAGTAGGCTGGCGACAAGAAAGCCCTTCCCCATATTCCGACCCGAGATCGGCAGGAAAAGCATCCGCGAGTCGGGATAGATGACGGTCTGCGCCAAAAACATCCCCATCACCCCGCCCGAGGCCCCAACCAGCGGATTAGTAGAAAGTCCGGGAAGGAGCGCTTGCGAGGTGATGTAGGCCAGCCCCGCCCCTAGGGTGCTGACGCCGAACAAAATTAAGAGTCGCTTCGGTCGTAAGACGTGCCCCAGCCGAGCTGCCGTATAGTAAAAAAGGAGCGCGTTCAGAATCACGTGCCACCAATTCCCATGAAAAAAGGCGTGAGCGAGAAGTGCCCCGACCCTCCCCTCCCGAATTCCCGACCACGAGAGCGCCGCGCTTTCGTAGATCGGCCGCAGTTGGTCCGATGCCAAATGCGTCCCCCCTGTCGCGAAAACTCCAGCATGAATAACTAAAAAGAGAAGACAGCCTAGCGTCGGTAGGTTGAACCCGGGAGGGACCAGCATCACGCCGCGGCCCTCTTTTTTCTCTCTCATCTGCCGCTTCACCTCCACCACTATTACCATGAGACCCCTAAAGAATAAAAGTGCTCAATTTTTCCCCTGTTTCTTGACAGAAAGATTGTCAGCCCGACGATGCCGCCCAACGAACCCATGCACTCCTTTCGCTATTCCTCAGGCTCCCTCCATTGTGAAGACGTCTCGCTCATCTCCCTTGCTGAGGCGCACGGCACGCCCCTCTACGTCTACTCGGCGGGCACCATCCGGGATCACTTTGAAAAATTAGACCGCTCGCTTAGCGAACTCCCCCATGAGGTCGCTTACGCCGTGAAGGCGAACTCGAACCTCTCAATCCTCCGCCTTTTATCGGAGATGGGTAGCGGCTTCGATATCGTATCCGGCGGTGAGCTCTACCGCGTCATCAAGGCCGGAGGCGATCCCGCAAAATGCACGTTTGCTGGAGTTGGGAAAACCCGGACCGAGATCGAGTTTGCCCTCGAACAGGGAATTTACTCGATCAATGTCGAGTCCGAGGAGGAGGCCATCTTTATCGACCAGGTCGCAGGCGAGATGGGCGTGCAGGCCCCGATCGCCTTCCGCGTGAATCCTAATGTCGACGCCAAAACCCATAAGTATATCTCGACCGGGAAGTCCGAGAACAAGTTCGGCATCGATTTCGAGATCATCGAGGCCGCTTACAAGCGCGCCTCGGAGCTGAAAAACCTCACCCTCCGTGGCCTCCAAATGCACATTGGCTCCCAGCTCACTTCAGTGGCCCCCTTCCTGGAAGCCGTTAAAAAGGTCTCCCCTCTCGCCGCGCAGCTTAAGGCTGACTACGGCATCGAGTTTTTCTCCATCGGTGGCGGCATCGGCATCGTCTACGACCCCGCGCTCGCCTCAGGCGATCCCGCCTGGTGGGCCGCCCAAGAAGAAGGCTCCCGACCGCTAACTCCTGAGGAATATGCCCGAAACATCATCCCGATCTTGAAGCCTCTCGGCCTTAAAATCCTCCTCGAGCCCGGTCGCTTCATCGCCGGAAATGCCGGAGTCCTCCTCACAAAATGCCTCTTCGAGAAAAAGGGCGCCGCCAAAACCTTCAAGATCGTAGATTCTGGGATGCATCAGCTCATCCGCCCCGCCCTCTACGAAGGCTACCACGAGATCAACCCCCTCAAAGAACCTACCGGAGAGACCGAGACGGTCGATGTCGTCGGCCCGATCTGCGAAACTGGTGACTTTTTCTGCCAAGACCGTGAGGTGCCCGCATTCGCTCCCGGAGACGTCATCGCGCTGATGAGCGCCGGTGCCTACGGCTTCACCATGGCGTCTACTTACAACACCCACCCGCTCCCAGCCGAGATTTTGGTCGATGGTGCCACCAGCAAAATCGTGCGGCCGAGGCAGACTCTCGCAGAACTCGTCTCTCCCGAGGAGGTCTAAAAAAGAAAAATTTCTTCACAACATTAGCCCCCATATCGAGTTCAATGAACTGACGATGGGCCAAGTGGACGACGAGGACTCAAATAAGGACGATGTGGCGTGGATGCGCCTCATCGCAACCGGCGACGAGGAGGCCTTCCGTAAGCTCGTCGAAAAGCATCAAGGCCCGGTCATCGGCACCATCGCTAAGATGACCAACTTCTCCCCCGACAGCGAAGACCTCGCGCAGGAAGTCTTCGTTCGGATTTGGAAGTCTGCCAAAAAATACCGGCCAACGGCGAAGTTCACCACCTACCTCTTCACCATCACCCGGAATCTCGTCTTTAACTACACCCGGAAACGATCCCGCCGGAAGGAACACAGCCTCGATGAGCAAGAAAGCGAGTGGCACCAGCAGCTCGCCGATCAACGGCCCGCCAACCAGCCGGACCAGTCGCTCGCCCAGAGCGAACTCCGGGGACTCATCGATGCCGCCATTTCTCAGCTTCCTGAGAAGCAAAAGCTCGCCGTCGTGCTCCGCCGCTATCAAAAGATGCCCTACGAGGAGATCGCAGAAGTCCTTAAAATCTCAGTCCCGGCGGTCAAGAGCCAGCTCTTCCGCGCCCGCACTGCCCTCCGCGAATCACTCGCGATCCACCTCGACTGACCCTGCTTCAGTAAAAGTCTCCCAAGCGACTTCGCCATGCTCAATCTTTTGAAGTTCGAAAGCATAAATAGCGTCCTCATTTTCAGGATCAATGCTCACCGCGAGATCGATTAAGGCACGCGCCAAAAGCCGATTCTCCTCCCCTTTCTGCTGATAAAGAACCTCGGCCCGCCGCACCAAAAGCTCGGCCAAAGTATCGGGAGAATATTCGCTAGGAACCTGTCCCGGCAGCTCTCCACTCTCCAATTTCCGGTCGAGCGCCACCGCGCTTTTATTCCGCGGCGAGAGATGAAGCGCCAAGCCGAGCGCCCTCCGCGCCAGCCCTAGGGACCCCGGACTAGCCTTCCGCGCCCAGACATTATTAGCCGCGAAAATAGCCAAGTTCGTAGCATACTCGCTCCTCTCGCGGTTCATCATCCCCAACGACTCGCCAAAGACCCGCCCGCGAACCTCAGGACCGCGATAGTCAAAGGGCACCTCAACTTCCGCGAGCACCGCAGCGCAAAAAACCCAGCCGAGGGAAACTTGCAGAAGTAATCTCATCAGGCCTAGTCTCGCAATCAGAATGAGCGACGCAAGTGACAAAAAGGCCGACCTGCGTCGCGATATGCGCCGAGCTCTTGACGCTCTACCAAGCGCGGAAAAAAGCGAAGCCTCGGCCACTCTTCGGAAGCACGTCCTCTCCGTCGCGAATCGATCCTGCGCCATCTTCGCAGCCAGTCGCCGCGAGCCTAACCTCCTCCCCCTCATCGAGCACCACCCGGAAGTGCGCTGGTTTCTCCCCCGAGTCATCGCCGATGGCATCATGACTTTTCACCAAGTCACTTCACTGAAGGACCTCCGGAAAGGAAGCTTCGGAATACATGAGCCCCTCGCCAGCGCACCCATTTCTCCTTCACAGATCGACACCATCATCTGCCCCGGCCTCGCCTTCACCAAAAAAGGAATTCGCCTCGGCCAAGGGGGCGGCTTTTACGATCGCTATCTCGCGCAAGCCCCAGCCGCAATCCCGATCGGCGTCTGCTTTGATCAACAGCTCCTTCCGGAAATCCCCGCAGAGGAGCACGACTTCCGAGTCTCCCGCGTCCTCTATCCCTCCATCGGAAGCTGAAGCTTGAACTCGGGGATTGCCACCCGCACCCGCTTCCCCCCTTTCAGCTTTCCGAAAAAAGAACCCCTCACTTGCGTCTTCGTTTTTATAACATGGTAGCTATTGTAGGAAAATTTTTCTCCGGGCTCGATCTCAGGACTTTCCCCCACAACGCCCTGCCCCTCCACAACCACCGTCTCGCCATCACACTCACTTAAAATCCATTTCCTCCCCAGAATAGTGACCGCTTCCGTTGAGTCATTGATGATCGAGAGAAAGTATACGAAAGGAAAGGGACGGTCATCCGGCGCATCTAGGTGAGGCATATAGAGGACTTCCTCCACTTCCACCCGCAGACCTACTAACTCAGTAAACTCACCCGCCATTCTTGGAGCTTAGAGTTTCACTTTTCTTCTGCAAGTCGATCTCGCAATATCATCAAAGGTGAATTAGCCTCTTCTATGATCTATCCTCCCGCACTCACCATCGCTGGCTCTGACTGTTCCGGGGGGGCCGGGATTCAAGCTGACCTGAAAACCTTCTCCTCAAGTGGGGTGCACGGACTCTGCGCCGTCACCTGCGTCGTTGCGGAGACTCCGCGAGTCGTCGCCGAGATTCACCCGGTGTCGCCCGTGATTTTACAATCCCAGATCAGCCTTCTGATGGAGAGCTACCCCATCGCCGCCCTCAAGACTGGCATGCTTTATTCAAAAGCGCACATCGTCGCGGTCTGCGAACTTTTGGCTGGTTTTGACGGCGCAATCGTCGTCGACCCCGTCATGGTCGCCTCTACCGGAGACCCCCTCCTCGAGGAATCTGCCCTAGATGCCATCATGGAGCGGCTCCTCCCTCTCGCCTCGGTCATCACGCCCAATCTCCCGGAAGCAGGAATCCTTCTGGGCCGTCCCGTCCTCACTCTCGAGGAGCAAGAAGTGGCCGCGCGTGATCTTGCCGACCGCTACTCCTGCGCCTGCTATCTCAAGGGCGGCCACTTCGAAGATGCTCCAGAGCATCGCGACCTCCTCGCCCACTCGGAAGGTCTCGAAAAATACAGCGCCCCGCACCTCGACCTCCCCTCGACCCACGGGACCGGCTGCACTCTCTCCGCCGCCCTTACCGCCGGTTTGGCAAAAGGGCTGTCTCTCGCCGAAGCCTCAGCCTCCGCTCACCAATTCACCCATCAAGCGCTAAAAAATTCCCGCTCATGGTCGTCTCCTACCGGACAAGAAGTCTCGCACCTGAATCAAGACCAGCACACTTGGGATTCTCTTCCTGCCTAGCCCTCGGTCCTCGGCCCACCATCCCCAAGCCAAGAAATTCTCGCAGTTACCCTGGAGTTTATTTTTCCTCCGTTCTCGAAATTTCTTGGCAAATCCCGGATCAAGCCTCTTTACCGCTTCAGTAAAAAACGATTTCTCGAATGAAAAAGACCTCTCGTCGCACCTTCCTCGCCTCTGCTCTCATCGCAGCTTCCGGACTCCTCGGTTTCCAGCTTGGACAAGATCGCGACGATCAACCGCTCTCTCAAGCTCAAGATCTTCGCCCCCTCATCGGCATCGCCAGCCTCGTCACAGAGGACTACATCCGCGCCATCCGTGACGCCGGTGGAATCCCCGTTGTCCTCCCAAACACCGATGGCAGCACAGAGCACATTGCCGACTACTTGGACCGGCTCGATGGCCTCCTCCTCCCCGGAGGCGCGGACATTCCCCCCTCCGAATACGGCGAAGAAACTCATGAGACAGTCCGGGTCCTCAGCGATGCCCGCTTCCGATTCGAGAAGGCCCTGAGCCACGCGTGGATCAAAGAAAGCAAAAAACCCCTTCTCGGGATCTGCCTCGGAAGCCAGTGGATCAATGTCAGCAGCGGCGGTTCGCTCGTGCAAGACATCCCCAGCAGCTTCGGTGTCAACCACCGCAACACCGTCCATGCCATCACCCTCGAGCCCGACTCGCGCCTCGCAGGCATTCTCGGCGACTCCTCTCTCGAGGTAAACTCCTTCCACCACCAAGCCGTAAAGGATCTTGGCGAAGGGCTTAGGATCGTCGCGCGCAGTCCCGAAGGGATCGTCGAGGCTACCGAGACGACCGATCCTCAGCGCTTTCTCATCGGCGTGCAGTGGCACCCGGAACGCCTCGCCGAAGATGAGATACAAGCCCAGCTTTTCAGAGCCTTTATCCAAGCCGCCAAGAAAAAAGCGCAGCAGCGCTAAGCCCACTTATCACCCTCGAGATCGCATCGCAGAAAGTGAGCAAATTGGAGATCGCCGTCATTTTTTGATAAATCCCTATGGAAATCAGTGGAGAGTCCTGCTACAGATAGATGTTAGAAAAAATTTTTCTTACCTCTTATGCAGACTGCTAATGCCAACCCAAAAGTCGTTGTGACCGTGCGTCACGAAGAAGTTACTGATTCCCTCCGCGATTACGCAGAGAAGAAGATCCATGGCCTCCACCTCGATTACCCAAAAATAATCGAGGCCAAAGCTATTCTGGATGTTGAAGGTGGCCGACGCCACAAAGCTGAAATCATCCTCTTCTGCGCCAATCACATCGTAATCGATGCCTCCAGCGAGACGGAAGACATGTATAAAAGCATCGACGAGACGATCGACAAAATCGCTCGAAGAATGCGGAAACACAAAACTCGCCTCCTAAAAAGGCACCGCCCAAAGCCAGACGAGACAATCAAGTATTTCGATGAAAGTTCCTACAAAGCCGACTTTCTCGACAATCTGCCCGATGAAGTGGAAGTCGAGCCCGAGCCCTACTACGTCCACAAGGAGCAGTTCCGCCTCCGCAAGCTCTTCAAGGAAGAAGCCATCATGGAGCTAGACCTGACCGAGAGGCCATTCGTCGTCTTTGACAATGCCCGCCGAGGAGTCACCTCCATCGTCTGGCGGAAAGAAGACGGCGACTACGGAATGGTCGATGTGTCCTAAACCCAGAGGGATCCGGCATCTCGTCGGATCCCCCTCCGCTTGCTCAGAATTGAGCTGAGCGGGAGGCCTCAGGAAGCGATTTCTCTCAAAATCAAAAATGGCGCTATCTCCTAAAAGCTAGCGCCATTTTTTTCATAAAATACTCGCGCAATCAGTGCTTTTGTTCCTCCTCAAGGAAGACCCGCGCTGCTTGAAAACTCCCCCTCGCAAAGGCGCGCAATCCGGCATCATCTAGGAGAGCGAGGCCCTCTTCATTGACTTCTGAAAGATAAATCCTCCAAGCCTTCTTTTTAAGCTGCTCCTCATCAATAGGGGTGCGGGACTTCTTCGGAGAATCATCCGAGCGCCCTCTCCCGCCACGGCCACGGCCTCGACCCCTGCCCCTCCCGCGGCCGTCGTGATCATCGTCATCCCGTTGCGATTCATTCTTCGGCTCGCTAGCTCGCTCAGGTTCGGCCGCTTCATCGGCTTGGTCGCCCTGCTGCCCTTCCTTCCGAGCGTCCCGGACGCCTTGCTTGGGCTCGCGCGAGCCTCGCTTACCTTTCTTCGGCTTACCGTCCTCCTGTTTTTCCGGGCTCTCTTCGCGCCTATCCTCGCTCGCCTTATTCTCGGCCGGAGCTTCGGATATCAAGGGGAGGGACTGCTCCTCGGAAGAAGCTGAGGTTTCGTCTTTTGCTGCTTTTTTTGCAGACTTCTTTCGGGCGTTCTTACGCACCGCTTTCTTTTTTGGTGAACTTGTGTCTTCGGACATAGATAAAAAAAGGACAGGAGTCGTGCTCCCGTCCTCGGAGTTAGGGTTAAGTAAAATTTAGTTCCAGATATCGTCGAGAGTCTCTTCGCTCTCTAGATTACTGTCAACTTGGAGGTCGGTGGGCTCGCCATCTTGCCCAATCGACCAGATATCGAAATCAGCGTTCCGCGCTTTCGGATCAGGGTTCCCCTCCTCATCAAGGGCCGAGCGGTAGCGGAATGACTGGCCAAAACCATCGAGAATAATTCGCTCACCATTCATCCGTCCGACTAAGCCGTTATTCTCAGTTCGGAGAAGCTCGTTCCAGTAAATCTCACCTTCAGGATCGCCTTCGCCTCGGCCGGTGAAGTCGCCCGAAAGAGCCTTGTAGATTGATTTACTGCTGACATCGGTGCCCACTGGAACAAAGCCATTATCAGTGAAGTAGCTCTCCAAGTGCATCTCGATGTTCTGGCGGTTCGTCCGCGTTAGCTTTTCCGCCTGCACCACCTTCGTCTTATTCAGCGCACCCATGATGAGGCTAGCAAGGATGACGATGATGACGACAACGGTGAGTAGTTCAACGAGCGTGAAGCCGCGAGGGCGCCCAGAAATGGAAGTTAATTTCATCTTGAGTAGTGTGGTTGTGCGAATCGAGGCGGGAAGAACTAACCTCCACCTGACTGCATCTGCTGGATAACTTTGATGAGAGGAAGGAAGAGCGCGAAGACGATAGCGCCGACCACCAAGGCCAACACCACAATCATAACCGGCTCCAGAATCGAAGTCAGGGCCGTCACCGCCCCATCGACCTCATCATCGTAAACATCTGCAATTTTGAGAAGCATCTCCGGGAGCTGACCTGTTTCCTCTCCCACATCCACCATAGATACCACGAGGTTGGGGAAAATTCCAGTCGAATGAAGAGGCGTCACGATTGACTCACCCTCCTTAACGGCCTCATGGACCTTATCAATCGCGTCAGAGACAATGACATTTCCAGCGGTATCGCGGGTAATGTTGAGCGCCTGTAGAATTGGGACACCGGAGGTAACGAGCGTTCCCAAGGTTCGCGTGAATCGAGCGATAGCGCTCTTCTGCTGAATGTCCCCGAAGATCGGGAGCTTGAGCTTGAGGTTATCAAGAAAACGTCGGCCCTTTTTAGTTCGTCCCCAGGCACTGGCCCCGAGCCATAGCACAACCGCCCCACCGAGGAGCCACACCGAGTTTGGTAAGATGAAAGCACGAGCTAGCATCCAGTCAGAAAATCCGAAAACGAAACGCGATATCCATGGAAGCTCCTGCCCACCCATATCGGCGAACATGTCGCGGAAACGAGGAACGATGAAGAGCATCAGGAAGGTCAAAATCGCCACCGCAATGAACATCACGATCACCGGGTAGACCATCGCTGAAACGATCTTCCCTTTCAGCTTGTGAGCCTTCTCTTGGTATTCCGCAAGACGCTTGAGGACGACCTCGAGAACACCACCAAGTTCACCGGCCTTCACCATGTTGACGAAGAGCTTGTTGAAAATTTTCGGATGCTGTCCGAGAGATTCGGAAAAGGTGGAACCGCCCTGAACCGAATCGGAAAGCTTGTCGATCGTTGCTTTGAGAACCGGATTCGGCTCCTGCTTACCCAGAACAGTGAGACCACGGAGAAGAGGAAGACCCGAGTCAATGAGAGTTGCGAGCTGGCGAGTGAAGATCATGAGCACCTTAGGCTTGAGCTTTCCGCCCGCCTTGCCCTTTGGTTTCTTCTTACTCTTAGCACCCTTCTTCTTGCCAGCTCCTGCCGCAAGGGTCCCCTTCCCCTCCTCGATTACTTGAGTCGGATAAAGCCCCTGCCCGCGGAGCTGCTGGATCGCCTCGGCGTCGTTACCAGCTTGGACCACGCCCGTGGTCTGCTCGCCCTTTGCATCAAGTGCAATGTATTGAAAATTTGCCATTGGAAATTACGTGTATGTAGTTTTAGAAAAGTTGGTGAAGGTTAAGGAAGCCTGAAATGATGAATTCGTCTCTGGAAGCCCCCCGCTCCATTTTAGAATTAAGTATACTTCAGAACCTCCTCAATGGTGGTCTTTCCTTCGTAGATGCTGCGCAAGCCATCCTCGCGAAGAGTCGTCATGCCGAGTTCAATGGCCTTCTGCTTCAGCACAACCGAGGGTGCCCGCTCAATGATCAGCTCGCGAAGAGGATCGGTGACATTCATTAGTTCGAAGAGCCCCGCCCGACCTTTATAACCGCTATTGGCGCATTTCTGACAGCCTTTTCCAGTGTAGAAGGACTTGTCCCCTAGCTCATGGGGAGCAACTCCCAACTGAGAAAGGATCGCCTCGCTGGGCTCGTAGGGAGCTTTGCACTCAGAACAAATCGTTCTCAGAAGACGCTGTGCAAGAACCCCTTCAAGAGAGGCTGCGACGAGGAAAGGCTCAGAACCCATATCGACCAAGCGAGTCACCGCACCGGCAGCGTCGTTCGTGTGAAGCGTCGAGAGAACAAGGTGACCGGTCAAAGAAGCCTGGATGGCGATCTGAGAAGTTTCAAAATCACGCATCTCCCCCACGAGGATTTTATCTGGATCTTGCCGCAGGAAGGCGCGAAGAACGCGGGCAAAGCTAAGCCCGATCGCTTCGTTCGTGGGAATCTGGATGATTCCATCAACGTCATACTCGACCGGGTCCTCAGCGGTGAGAATCTTAGTCTCGATTTTGTTAATCTCACGCAGAGCTGCGTAAAGGGTCGTCGTTTTTCCAGCACCAGTGGGACCAGTGACGATGAAAATCCCGTTAGGCATATTCATCGTGTCGATGACGTAATCGTTAACGTGCTTCGGAAGACCGAGGGCCGCAAGATCGAGATTGATCGAGTTCCGATCAAGAACACGCAGAACGACACTCTCGCCATATTGCGTCGGGAGTGATGAGACCCGCATATCGATGTGCTGCTCCCCGATCTGCTTCACGATCCGGCCGTCCTGAGGAATCCGCCGCTCCGCGATGTTCATGTTCGACATCACCTTGACGCGAGAAATGATCGGCAGCGCGAGGTGCTTGGGCGGAGGAGCCATCTCGTAGAGAGAACCATCAACCCGGTAGCGGATCTTAAACTCGTTCTCAAAAGGCTCAAAATGAATATCGGAGGCCTTCTCCCGGATCGCCTGAAAAAGAACAAGGTCGACGTAGCGCATAATGGGCGCAGAGTTGGCCTCTTCCTCAAGCGCGCCTTCGCCACCATCGAAGTTGAGACCCCCATCGAGCTGACCGAGAATATCTTCCATCGCCTTCTCCTCGCCGCCGTAAAGATCGTTGATCTTTTGCTCTACGAGGTGATCGGGGGCGACCACGAGCTTCACTTCCTGCCCGATGGTGAAGCGGAGATCTTCGAGGATCTGAGGGTTGAGCGGGTCGGTAAGACATACTGAAATGCCATCTGAATCGTAGGAGACCGGAAGGGCTCCATGAAGCCGCGCCATCCCAGCGGGTATTAAACTCAGAAGCGCCTCGGGTGGTTCGAAGGTTGTCAGATCGATAAGCTCGGTCCCTAGCTCTTGAGCGATAACAGGCCAGACGTCTTCACTTGAGCTGATGACTTGGTAGTCGGCGAGAATCTCTCCGACCTCTTTGCCGCTGTTTTCGATTTCCGCAATGATATCCTGCGCAAGCGCATTATCGAGCATTCCTCTCCCGACAAAAAGGTCGAGAACTTGTTGATTATCCATTTGAAAAAAAGTTTGAGTGTCAGTTTTGGTTACTCGGAGTCTGCCATTGTGACGCCAATGACTTCGTCAGCGGAGGTTGCACCCGCAAGGACCTTACGAATGCCATCCTCCCGGAGGGTGCGCATTCCAAATTCCCGGGCCCGCTTGCGGAGCTGGGGAGTGCTGAGATTCTGGTTGATCAGGTGACGCACTTCGTCATCGATGATAAACATTTCGAAGATTCCGATCCGTCCCCGGTAGCCGCCGCCACGGCAGTTCTCACAGCCAACGGGTCCCATGATGGTGCTTTCAGCCATCACTGCGGGATCGATGCTAAGCATCCGAAGCTCCTTCTCGGTCAAGGTCGCCGGAGCTTTGCATTTATCGCAAAGTTTTCTCACAAGGCGTTGGGCGATGATGGCCCGGACGGCAGACGCCACGAGGAAGCGCTTGATCCCGATATCTGCAAGTCGGGCAACCGCGCTGGGGGCGTCGTTGGTGTGCAGCGTCGAGAATACCAAGTGTCCGGTAAGCGAGGCTTGGATGGCAATCTCTGCCGTTTCCTTATCACGAATCTCTCCCACCATAATGATGTTAGGGGCCTGTCGAAGCATCGAGCGCAGCGCAGCCGCAAAGGTCATCCCGATGTCAGTTCGGACCATCACTTGGTTAATTCCGGCCATCTCGTATTCAACCGGATCCTCAACTGTGATGATTTTTTTATCCGGCTTGTTGATCTGATTCAGGCAAGCATAGAGGGTCGTCGTTTTACCCGAACCAGTCGGTCCCGTGACCAGAATGATGCCATCCGGAAGGCCGATGAGTTCCTTGAAAGTTTCTTGGTCGTCTGAGAAGAAACCGAGCTGACCGAGTCCCAAGTTGAGAGCTGATTTATCGAGAATACGCATCACGATGCTCTCACCGTGGTTACTGGGAACGGAAGAAACACGAAGATCTACTTCTTTTCCGCCCATCTTAACCTGGATTCGTCCATCTTGAGGCATGCGCTTCTCCGCGATACTCATCGATCCACTCATCACTTTCAAACGAGCGATGACTGCCGGGAGGAGCTTCTTTGGGTGGTTGGCGCAATCGACAAGCTTGCCATCGATCCGGTTCCGAATGCGGAGACTCGTTTCGAGAGGCTCAATGTGAATATCACTCGCGCGCATCTTGAAGGCATCGACAAGAATACCGGAGACCATTTTAATAACTGGTGCATCGCTATCTCCCTCAGCACCTCCTTCTCCGACAACCGTTAGCGCGCTTGAATCGGTCGCCCCCGCTTCATCGCCATACAGCTGGGTCATCGCGTGGGTGATCCCGGTAGGAGTGGCTGCGTAAAAAATCACTTCGCGTCCCACAACGTGGGGAATAGAATCGGCCGTCTCAACATCAAGAATATCAGCTACCGCGACACTCAAATAGGAGCCATCATCTGCCACCGGGACAGCGTGGAAGCGCTTGGCATCCGCCAGCGTCATGCGGTCAGCGAGAGTTGCATCAAGGAACGTGTTTTGGAGATCGAGCAGCTCTGCTCCCGCATTCTGCGCAGAAACTTGGGCGATTACGGTCTCGTTCAAATCTCCGCGATCCAGCATGAGCTGAATAGTATGCTCATCCCCCATCGCTTCCCGGAATTCTTGAACGTAGGCGGCATCAAGTTGCCCGGCCTCTACCAACAGTTGGATCAAATAGTCTTCGTTTGAATACACGGCGTGTCTTCTGAGTGTGCTTTGACCTAGTTTAAAGGAGTTTTAAGCTAGGAGGGTGAGAGCTTGGTAAACCACGCAAGCTGTGTCAATGCGCCGGGACCGAAAGGTCAAAAAAACAAATGTTAGTTGAGACTCGACAAGCTACTAACGGTCGGACTTTAGCATTTAAAGTAGCTCTCGAGCAGTTCTTCTTGGCGCTCCCGCATCCGCTCGGAGTCCCTCGCGGAAATGTCATCGAATCCGGCGAGGTGAAGCATTCCGTGGATGCCATAAAGGGCCACTTCCTGAAGCGGGCTCCGCTGAAATTCCTTCGCCTGCCGACGGGCAACCTCTACTCCAATCAGGAGCTCGCCGTGCTCAAAAGTGATGACATCCGTCGGCGTGGCATCCGATAAGAACTCGCCATGGACACGCGCCATTTCTCGATCATCCAGGAGCGTGATCTCGAGCACCTCTAATTCTGCGATCTCCCCCACTCCAATCCCGCTGAGAAGACGGGCCACCTCTTTCCAAGTCGTTTTGAGCTGCGCCAAGTTCTCGGGCGAAATATCGTGAGGAGACTGATGAGAGTAGATCTCGATATCAGGTTCCGCTCTCATCTTTATCCCTCCTGCCGCTGGCGGCGCACTTTCTCAATAGCTTCGACTGAGACGACCTTTTTCTTCTCCTCACTCAGATCGCTCGGCGGATCTTCGACTCGCTCCTTAGGATACTCGATCCGAGAATGAAGCATGCTCCGGAGGGTTTTCGAGAAAACGTCTCGCACCGTGGTGAGTTCGCTAAGGTTGAGACCACATGCGTCCAGCTGCCCATCGCGCACGCGCTTCATCACGATCTCATCAACTAAAGCCCTGATCTTCCCTGGCGACGGTTTACTGAGAGTGCGGGAAGCACTCTCAACCGCATCGGCGAGCGAGATGATCCCGCTCTCCCGGGTCTGAGGGATTGGCCCCGGATACCGGAAGCTCTTCTCATCGATTTTCGGCAGGTCATCGGTGCTGGCTGCCTCATCGTCGGCATTTTCTTTGGCAGCATGACGCTCCTGCGCTCGGCGATAGAAATAATAAACCAAAGAGTCACCATGATGCTCCTGAATCACAGCGATGATTCGAGGATTAAGCTTATTCTTGATCGCCAAATCTACCCCGTCTTTGACATGCGCGATGATGATTAAGGCGCTCATCGTAGGCGTGAGGGCGTCGTGCGGATTAACTTCTCCCTGATTTTCGATGAAATATTCCGGCTTGTTCAGTTTTCCAATGTCGTGAAAATACGCGGAGACCCGGCTCATCAAAGCATCCGCTCCAATGGCCTCGGCAGCGGTCTCCGAGAGAGCCGCAACCACCAAGCTATGATGAAAGGTGCCGGGAGCTTCTAACTGCATCCGACGCAGGAGCGGGTGATTTAGATCGCTAAGTTCGAGCCAGCTAATCTCAGTTGTCAGATCAAAGATATTCTCGAGAATCGGAAGAATCCCGCCAACCACCAATCCGGTGGCGAGCCCTACCCCAATCGCCATAAGGCACGCCTGTCCAAAGGTCTGCCACGCTCCGGCGACATCCAGCCCCACCATTGAAATCTTACCGAAAAGAAGACCCAAAAGAAGAGCTCCAAGCCCAACATAAAATCCGGCTCGTAGCAACTTCCCGCGCTTGCGGACGTGCTTCGTCCCAAAAACAGCGATGAGGCCACAGAAGAGGCTGAGAACAAGAAATGGCCAGCGGCTATCAGAAGAGATGAGAAGAGCTCCGAAAAGACTCCCGAAAACCGAGGAGTAAACCCCCACTCGCTGCCCCAGTAGGAGCGAGTGCACCATCGGGGCAAATGCAAGAGGGATAAGAAAAAATTGGGCATCAGGCGAGAACCAAGCCGAACTCGCGTCACGGGTCACATGGATGAGCCAGAGCTGGAAAAAGATGCCTCCGAAGACGAGAAGAACGCTGCCATTCTTCACCGCAGAGGTGCCATGATTAAGATGGAAAATAGCGATCGCGCAGATCAGAAGAACTCCGGCAACCGTTAACGTTCCCCTCAGCCCCAGTCCCGACATCCCGCTGGTAAGCGCGATGAGAATTGCTAGGCCGAGAGCGAAGGCGAGATAGATTCCAGCGCGGACGGATGGACTCCGGCTCAGGAACCAGAAAAGACCCTTCTCGTCCGCAGTGCGACGTTTTTTGCCGGACGAGAGGCCCTGTTGAACAAGGCGCCATCGTCTAAATTTATCGACCAAGCTCATATTTTAGCGGGTGGGACGAGAGAAATCGCCAGACGAAAGCCCGGCGCTAATCAAAGAGGCTTAACTTTGAGAGAAAAAAGATCAAGCGAGAACAAAAGGCCTTCGCCAACATAGGCGCGGGCCACTTGGTCTAACCCAGACGAAAGACGATACGAGCCTTGGTCGTGTCGTAAGGTGACATCTCCATCTTCACCCGATCCCCGATCACTAAACGGATGAAGCGCTTACGCATTTTCCCAGAAATGTGAGCGAGCACCTCGTGCCCGCTCGGGAGTTCGACTTTAAACATCGTCCCGGCGAGGACAGAAGAAATCGTGCCCTCTACCTCAACCGACTTCTGCTCATCAGATTCGTCGACGTCGTTACGAGGCTTGCGGGGTCCACGTGCGGGGCGACGGCGGCCGCCCCCTCTTCGGAAATTTCTTGGTCTAGCGATAGCAATAAGTGGGTTGTCAGACCACCGTGGCGGTCTTCGAGGACTATGATTTTGTAACAAGGTAATAGCAACCGAAAAAACAGGGTGAGCCTTTCTTGCCTCTAGCTCCCCGACAGGGTAAATTTTACAGCAGAGAGATAATGGCAAAGCTTAAGCACATCATCCAGTCCGTCGGGCAGATCCTCGGTCGGGATTCGCCGCAGCTCCGTGAGCTGAAGACCTCCAAAGCGCTCCTCACGGTCTTTGCCTCTTTCATTTTGGCCGATGACGAGATCGAGGCTGATGAGATCGCCATCTCCTTCGACTTCGTCCGGAATAACTTTCCAGAGGCGAACCACTCGCGCTTGGGCGACTTCCTCGAGCGCGCCCTCGCCCACCCCCCGATTCTGACGCATCATCTGCGGCAGCTCCGGCGAGGTCTCACCCGGGAGCAGAAGACCGCCTTCGCCCTTCAACTCTTCGTTCTAGCACGCAATAATGAGCCCGAGGGATTGTCGGTAGCCTCGTTCACAAAGGTGATGACAGCGATCGGCGCTTCGATGATCGGAAAGGCAGTCGTCAACGAAATCACGGATCCTCTCTCGGCACCGAACAAGCACTTCGCCCGAGTCGATTTCTCTTCTGGCCCTGCTAGCGATGTCAGTCTTATTAGCGGTCCCGGATCGCCCCATTTCCGTTGCTACCGGACTGGAGGAATCATTCTCGTAAGAAATCTCAGCGAAGAAGCGCTCTCAATCCGGGGATACTCTGTAAAAAAGGGAAACATCATCCAGTTCCGCTCCACAGATGAATTGATCGTGGCAGGATGGCGGTTGAGCTACAGCGACCTTTCCTTCTTCTTCCAAGGGACTCCGCAGACCCTCTTTCTCGTCACGAACGAGGGCGAGGTTAGCTTAAGTCGCTCGAAATCGAAGCTCGCCACAGCGCAGATCGTTTTCGGCCGACGGGCGCGCGTGACCGCGCTCAAAAAACGCTCCCTCTCCACTCCTGATGGAGAGTTTCTCGAGGTCGGCGAAGAATACGAGTGTGACTACTACGATGAATTGAGGGTCGAAAAAGGTGAGGTCATCAGCCTGGATACTCTGAGGAGGCTCAGTCTGCAAGAAGGCCACCGCTTCAGGCTCTCGGCAGGAAGAAGAAAAGTCACGGTTTCAAATGACCCCTCCAAGCTCTCTGGCGATAGTCTCCTCGTCACGCCAGGCCTTTCAGGACGCTTCGTCCTCGAGATCGAGTTTGATCCCACCACCGGCCTCGGAGAGCTGACCGTCCTTGAAGCAGCCCAGACCATCACCGCCAACGGCGTTCCCTCGCTGCGAGCTCCCCTGCCAGATGGGTCACTCATCCGCCTAAGTAGTCGCCAAGCCCTTCGCTGTCGCTTTTCAGAAAATTTTCTCGATGAAGAGCGAAATCTGGTGCGCCACCTCGAGATCGAGGGGGTGAACTACTCGTTTTGGAAATCAGGCAAAACCCTTGATAACCTCGCCTTCCATGTCGAGCGCGGGCAGATGATCTGCATCATCGGCCCGAGTGGAAGTGGAAAGAGCACCTTGCTGGATGTTCTCGCCGGCCAAAGGCAACCCCAAAGCGGAACGGTGCGCCTCAACGGCCTCTCGCTCTACGACCGCCAAAGCCGCCTCGCGCCCCTCATCTCCTTCATGCCTCAAGAGGTCGCCCTGAGCGAGCGCCTCACCTGCCGCGAGCACCTCGCCCACGCATGCGCAATCCGCCGTCCCCACCTCGCGGCTCCCTCCATCGAGAAGCGGGTGAACCATCTTCTCGATATTCTAGGCCTCAGTCACGTCGCCGAGCGATCAGTCGGAAGCGCAGATTCTAAAAGCCTCTCCGGCGGAGAACGCTCGCGCCTGAATGCCGGGCTCGATCTCATCGGCGGAGGCGAAATTTTCCTCTTCGACGAACCCATTTCCGGGCTCTCCTCGAAGGACGCCGAACACGTCGTCGATACCCTTAAAAGTCTCGCCCGAGACAAGATCGTGATCGCCTCCCTTCATCGACCCAGCGAACTCGTCTTGGCCTCCTTCGATCAGGTTCTCCTCCTTGATCGGGGCGGCAAAATGGCCTTCTTCGGACCGCCGAGCGAAATGATTGCCTACTTTGATGATGCGAGATCCGAGTTAGACATCCGCGCTCTTGGACCGCGCTCGCTTAAGGACCAGACCGGAGCCGATTTCGTTTTCGATGTTCTCGAGGCTCCTCTTTTAAGCCGCACCCAGCTCCAAGGGGGACGCACCCAACGCCGCTTCCCGCCGACCTTCTGGCAGGAGCGCTTTGAAAACCGACGGGTCATGGCCCACCTCAGCCTAGCGGCCGGACCCGGCCTTTCCGGCGTCGAAGAACTTCCAAAGGCAGACGATCAGATTCCGGCCCCCGAACCCCCGGCCCATGGCCGCCGACAGAAGTGGATGATCTTCCGCACTCACCTAGCGCGCGCCTTTAAAACGAAAATGCGCCATCGCGGCACCTTCTATTCCTTCCTTCTCGAGGCCCCTCTCCTCTCGATTCTGATCGCCTACACCCTCCACGCTTCAGCCGAGGGCAGCTACGAGTTTGAGAGCTCCCTCCACCTCCCTTCCTATCTCTTCCTCGCCGTCACCGTGGCAATGTTTTTCGGCCTCACGAACTCAGCCTCGGAAATCCTCCGCGACCGCCCAGTGCTTCGCCGGGAGCGGAACTGTCGCCCGCACCCTCTCCTCTACCTCGGGGCCAAATTTCTCGTTCTGACAGCTCTTGTCACCCTTCAGTCATTCGTCTTTATCGCGATCGCCCACTGGATCTTGGAGATTCACGACATGCTCGGAATCCACCTATTCTGGATGACCCTAACCGGCTGCTGCGGCACCGCCATCGCCCTCCTCATTTCCGTAATTGCCAAATCCGAGCGAACAGCGCTAGGTGCCATTCCCCTCATCCTTGTCCCCCAAATTCTCCTCGCGGGAGCCCTTATCCCATTCTCAGAAATGAACCGAGGACTTTTCCATGATGGGAGTGACGGCCGCGGACGTGGCGCTGAACCCGCACCCTCCACCATCATCCCACTCCGCTATGCCTATGAGGGAGCAATCGTCAGCCAAGCTACTCAAAACGCTTTTGAACAAACCCGCCGCCCGCTCCAGAGCAAGATTACCAATCTTCAAGATTCTAAAAAAGACGAACTCCTTCGAGAAAAACGGGACAAGGTCAGCGTCCTCTACGCAGCCTCTGCGGCCGACATCGATCAGGCTCGAAACATCCTAGCTGATCCCATGGCCGAGCGGGAGCGCTTGATGAGCGCCGATTTCCTTGAAAGCGGAGAAGAGCAAAAGCCCCTCTCTTATTTCTACGTCAACCAGCGGGTCAACGGCTTAGTCGAACTCGCAGAAACACGCCGAGTCGACGCGCGCCATCCCAGCCGATCAACCGTGTTCCTTGCCGAGAAAAAGAAACTTTTCGGAATTGAAGTGAGCACCACCATCTACTGCCGCATCTTCCTCCTCATTCTCACCTTCTTACCCCTCGCTCTCGCCGCCGCCCTGCTGCAACTATCGTTGAGCCGGTATTGAAATCTCGTCACCGAGTGTCTTGCTTAGCGAGTGAGCGATCGCTGCCACCGCATCCTTCCGAAGCGGCGCAGGCACGATGATTCCCAGCACAACCAAGCCGAATTTAGAACGCTTCGGTATCACCTGCAGAATCCGGTCCTGACCGATCTTGACGTGGGGACTACCTAGGCCCCCGGCATCGCCAACTTGGCGACTCGCACTGCTGGACGCGTGGGCGAGAGTGCGCGCGACCTTGACCAACTTCTCGTTCCCGATTTCATCGGAAATGATCTCGCCATTTCGATCACAGACGAAAAATGCTTCAGCCGGCACGCTCGCCTTTAACCAGTCCCCAAAAACCGTCATGCGACGTGAGAGAGGCTGTCCGCTAGGCCGAGATGAGCTTGTAATCACCTGCATAGGCGCAGCCTCCGGTTGTGAAGAGACCTTAGCAGGCCCTGCCGGCACGATTGTCCCCTGCGGAAGCTGCCGCGTCGCTGGCTGATTCGTGACGCGGAATGGCGAGGCGATCTGCTGGTGCGCTTCGCGAGGCACCGCTTCAGTCGCGGCCATCGCGTCTGAAGCTCGGCTCGCTACCGGTTCGAGATGGACTTCCTGCGGTTCCATTTGTTGAGCAGGCACCGGTGAGGTTTCGGGCGCGGCTTCCACCGAGGTAGGAGCGTCCGGCTTAACCCCTTTTTCTCGCGCTGGAATCGCCTTCTTATAGACGATCCCTGCCGAAGCCGCCGCACCTCGAGCTTCAGAAAGAGTCCTTACCGCGGAATCCCGGGCCGGAGTCGGCTCGACTCTCCGGTTCACCGATTCACTGATCTCGGTGTAGCCTACAAAGCTATCACCATAAACCGCTTCAGGAGCGGCGGGAGAAAGCCCCGGCCCCGGCACCATGAGGCTCTCCGCAAGTGAGCGAAGCTCAGCGGTATCGATCCATTGGTTAACTGCATCTCCTTCCATAAACTTGCCTTTAAAAATTAATCTTTCCCTCTAGCTCAGCTCGCAACCCATCAAAGACTGCCAACGCACCCGCGCCTTCCTCCATAACCCCAACCGGCAAGCCCTTCGCACTCGCTTTAATAAATAGATCATCACGTGGGACCACCGTGCGCATCACCATCTCTGGGGGGAGAATATTCCGAAGAGCTTCAGCCGCTTCGAGGCTCTCCGCAAGATGCGGCTGCACCATCGTCATCACCACCCCCAAGACCTGCAAACTTGGATTGACGACTCGCATACGCGCTAGCGCCTCAAGCATCTTAGGAACGGACCGAACGCCAAGCGGCTCCGCCTGCTGAGGCACCAAAACCCCTGTTGAAGAACTCAGGATATCAGCCGTCGCACCAAAGAGCCCCGCGGCAGTATCAATAATACAAATATCGTAACCCAGCTCCTCGGTTTCCTTTAGAAAAGAGCGCACCCGGTGAAGACTCGCTCCCATCGCCCCCCCGCCTAATTCATAGGCACTACTGTGACCTGAGGCAACGAGACTAAGAGTATCAAGACGAGTAGGAACAATGATCGACTCCGCGCGAAGCGATGGATCGGTGAAAAGATCATAAAACCCAGTAAGATGCCGGGACTGACGGGTCAGCGACAGACCTACCGATCCTTGCGGATCTGAATCGACCAGAAGCGTCCGACGACCGCTCCGGGCAAAGGCGTGAGCGAGATTGATGGCTACGGTAGTCTTACCGACCCCCCCCTTTTGACTAGTTATGGCTAGAGTGATCACTGACGATGAATTAACGGATGGGAGCTGACATTTGCGATGGCCCCGAAGGAAAGCATTTCCTCAACCCTTTGTCTGGTCATTTTGCGGAAAATTCTTAGAATCCCCCCTCTCACAAAATTTTCCCTTGCGCGTAACACCCATTCTAAAAGCCCTCCTCCTCCTCGCCACATTGTCGAGCCTCATCTCATGCGGTGAAAAAAAGCGCACCAAGAAAGAAGAACGTATCGCCGCTGACCTCTTCTTTGAGGAAAAGGCAGTAGCCGTCCTCTCCGATCTAGAAAATGAAATGGCGGACGCGCCCACCGACTTCCTCCGCCTCTTCAAAGACGACCCGATCCCATGGCAAGCGTGGAATAAAAGCGTCCCGCAAAAGGCCCTCGCAACTCAGCGACCCATTCTCGCCCTCGTCGTCTCTTCCCGTGATGGCGGCTGCCGCAGCACCGCCCTCAACCTCTATTCAAACACCGAAATCCTCGCCCTTCTTAAGGAGAACGTCTGCACCCTCATAGACATCCATGCTCACCCTGAAATCGGCCTCCTTTCGTATTATCTTGCCAAAGAAATTCGACAGCCGGTCGGTTTTCCCATGCTTCTCTGGTTGAGCCACGAAGCCTCCCCTCTCGCTTGGCTCCCAGCCCCTGATCTCACTGCCAAGGACCTCCGCACCATTATCAGCAATTCATCCGCGATGGTCTCCGATATCTGGACCGAGTCCTCCGACTACGCTGTTAAAAATAGCCGTAGAGATTCTGCGGCCCGGCAGCAACGCCTCGAACTCGAACTCAAAGAAAACGAGAATGAGACAAAGCGACAAAGCCTCTTCCGCCGCCAAGCTCGCCAGACCATTTCTCTCTACGATCCGATTTCGAAGAACATCGATGGCTCTGGAGGACTCATCCCCGTCTCCGCTCTTGAACTCATGTGCAAGGCCCACCTCTCACCCCTTCTCTCACCTAACAGCCGCTCAAAGGCAAAATCCGCTATCCAAGGAGTCACTTCTGAGATGCAAAAAGGCGCGATCAAGGATCCCCTCGACGACCTCTATTTCTACGCGCGACGCAGCCCCGACTGGAGTCTTCCCGCATTCTCGAAAGAACTCGAGACTCAAACTCAGATCGCCTCCTGCCTCATCCACTGCGGACAAGCCATCGACGACCCAGCCCTCATAAAAAGCGGCCTCGCTCTTCTCGAAGATTTAAAAACTCTTTGGCTCGCGAACAATTTCACAAACGAGTCATCCCTCCTCGAAAAAAAGATTCCCGGAATTTTCCTATGGGACTGGATTACCCTCGAAAAAGCCCTCACCCCACAAGAATTCCCCGTCGCCACCGTCGCCTTCCAACTTGAGAAAGGCGGCAACATCCCCAAAATTGCTGACCCCACCTCGCGGCTCCATACCCTCAATAGCCTCCGATCCATTCTTCCGCTCCCGCAGATCGCCTCCGCACTCTCAATGTCCCAAGAAAATGTCGAACCTCTCCTCGCAAGTGCTACCGCTAAGCTAAAAGAACACCGGAAACAGACCGGAGCCATCTTTCGTGAAACTCAAGTGAGCGCGCAGTCCCGCGCCCGCTGCTGCCTCGCCCTCCTCGACGCCTGGTCCGCGACAGGATCTTCCTTCCACCTCGCTGAAGCCGTCGTAAGCGGAAACATCATTCGGAATGAGCACCACCCAGAAGGAACTCAGCTCATGCGCTTCCCCGCCTCCTTTCAACTCAAAGCCCGGGGCAGCGACTACGCCAGTGCAGCCCTCGCTGGCGTGCATCTGTATCAGGCCACTCTCGATGAAGAATGGCTGAGCTGGTCGCTCAAAATCGCCCTCGAAGCCCTCGATCACCTTGCCCGTGAAGACGACCTGCTCATCAGCGAACTTTCTGATGAAGACCGCATCATCCCCATCCGCATAAGAAATCATTTCATGATTTACAACGAATCCACGCTCGGAGTTTTCGATCAAGCCATCTCACGCCTCGCGGCCCTCACCGAAAATAAGCGTCTAAAAGAAACAAGAATCGCGATCAATAAATCTCTCGCCCGCCACAGCGAAAGGCTCCCCATTACCCACACCGATTTCATCTCCTCCTGCGCTCTTGCCAGCGCACCCATCGTCGCCGTCCTTAGCGGCGATTTTCGCAGCCCCGGTTATCAAAAACTTGTCCGTCAACTCAACCACCCGGAATTTCTCTCATTTCTCACAATCCGCTCAGATCAAGATGGCGCCTCCCTTGCTCCCCTTCCGGAAATAAAAACCTTCGCCGGCTCACCCCGCGTCACCCTCGTGCGAGACGGCCTCTCCATTGGGCAGGCTCAGAACATCGCTGACCTGCGCGTCCTCCTCAATAAGGAACTCTCACGAAAAGAATGATTGGCACGGAATAGTGGAAAGCTAAAGTCTGCCGAAGATGCAGAACAAAACTTTTCTCAGCTTCGTCGTCGCAGCCACCATGGGAATCAGCGGCTCTTGGGCCGACAAAATCACCCTATCCAACGGAGACGTTCTCAAAGGCAAAGTCCTTGAGGAGACTGACACTGAATACATCCTCGAAGTCTTCATTACGTCCACCATTAAAGACCGTAAAACCTTTAAAAAGAGCGAAGTCGAATCAATCGAGGCGGAAGCACCGGATAAAAAACCATTTGAAGAACTCGCCGACATCCTTCCCACCCCCGATCGCCTCCCCGCCGAAGAATACAAGGCCCTCATCGATCTCAAAGTCCGCCCCTTTGTCGACCGCTTCCCAAAATCAAAGCACATCGGCGAAGTCAAAAGGATGCTCGCCACTCTCGAAGAAGAATACGAGCGGGTCGAATCCGGTGCCGTGAAGCTCAAAGGAGAGTGGATCGCACCAGAAGATTGGAACGCTAATGCCTACGAACTTGATGCTCAGATCGAAGTCGAAAAAGTGCGCCTCGCAGCTCAGCGGAATAACTACCGCGGTGCCCTTCTCGCCTACGAAACCTTAGAAAAAGCCTTCCCCCACTCCGAGGCCCTCGCCGAAGCTAAGGACATCGTCCGTGCCATCCTTCCAGTCTATTCCGATCAAATCAGCCGCCTCGCCGAAAACGCAAAAGCCAAACAGATCGAACGCGACAAAGGAATTGAAGCGATGCCTCTCCGGGATGCCCAGCGCGTCAGAAAAGTCCTCGCTGAAAAACAGGCTCGCTACGAAATGGCCCTCGCCGATGCACGGAAAAACCGCTCAAAGTGGCTCCCAGTCGATGAATACGATGAGCGTGGACTAAAGAGTGTCGAGCGTGCTATCGCCTCCTTCACCAGCGGCCTTGATCGTCAGTCCCGTAGAGATAAAAACTTGAGCGAAGCCTATCGCGAAGCTTGGGAGCTTGCCGCCACCGGTGATGTAAGAGGCACCGAGCGCCTTATCTCGCGACTCAAATCCGGCCGCATGGACGAGAAGTATCTTAACCTCATCACCGCCCATCTCGAAGCCAATCCCGCACCCGAGCCTATCGAGAAAGAAGAAGAGGAAGAGGAAGAAGCCAGCCCCGAACCAGCTGCCGATGCGGAAACCGACCCCGAGAAACCTACCAAAAAGCCGAAACCTCGCACCGAGGACGACCTCTCCGAGGACAATTTCGTCGAAGAAGAGGAAGAATCCTCTCTCGGCTCCATCCTCTACCTCACCATCGGTATCGCGCTCATCGGAATTCTCGTCGGAATTATTCTCAAGAGTCGCAAATCAAAAGCAGAAGCTTAAGATCCCGTCATGAAAGAGCGTAAAGCTTCCCGGAATCGGCAAACTGCCGAGACCAAAATAAACCTCAGCCTCAATCTCGATGGTGAAGGAGTCTCCCGGATCAACACCGGTGTTCCCTTCTTCGATCACATGCTGACCTTGTTCTCACGGCATTCCGCTATTGATCTCAATGTCGAAGTCGATGGCGATATCGAGGTCGACTACCACCACACCGTGGAAGACACCGCCATCGTCCTCGGCGAATGCCTTAAGGAAGCGCTCGGAGATAAAGCTGGGATACGCCGCTACGGCCACGCCTACATTCCAATGGATGAGACCCTCAGCCGAACCGTCATCGACCTTAGTAATCGTCCTCACCTAGAATTTAGAGCTCCTTCCGACACCCCCTCGGCCCAGAACTTCCCCTTCACCTACGTTGAAGAATTTTGTCGTGCTCTCAGCGCAAATCTCCGCGCAAATCTCCATATCGAGCTGATCTACGGGCGGGACGGTCACCACATCGCCGAATCCATCTTTAAATCTCTCGCCCGCGCCCTCCGCGTCGCCGTCGAGCTCGACCCACGACAAATAGGAATCCCTTCCACCAAGGAAGTCCTTTGATCGAATGAAGCTCGGAATGATCGACTACGGGCGTGGAAACCTGCGCAGCGTTATCAATGCTTGCCGTGCCCTCGGCTTCGAACCTCATCTTGTCAGGAAGCCTGAAGACCTCGGCGACCTCTCGCACATCATTTTCCCTGGGCAAGGCGCCTTCGGCGATTGCATGGCAAGCTTAGCAAGGCTGGAACTCATCGAGCCATTACGAAAGTGGATCGAAGCCGACCGCCCCTACTTTGGCATCTGCGTCGGCTACCAACTACTCTTCCGTGCCAGCGAAGAATCACCGGGAATCTCTGGCCTAGGCGTCATTGAAGGAAAATGTCGGCGCTTCACCAGCAAGGACATAAAAATTCCTCACATGGGCTGGAATGACATCGCCATCAATGACCGTGAGTCCTCTATCTGGGCCGGGTTCACTGACGCCCCCTACTTCTACTTCGTCCACTCCTTTTATCCGATTGCCGAAAACAAATCAGACATCGCCGCCACCTGCCGCTATGGCGGCGAAACCTTCTGCGCCGCCATCGAGCGCGGCAACCTTTTCGCCACTCAGTTCCACCCGGAGAAGAGTCAGCACACTGGACTTCAGCTCCTAAAAAATTTCCTCGAGCGCTAAAAAAAGGCCCCTCGGCTTAACCGACGGGCCTCTTCGAAAAAGAAAACCTTTGGCGTGACTCCCTTAGGACGTCACTCTCATAGGCATGAGGACATAGAGGAAAGCATCCTCCGTCCGAAGCACTCCCGGACTCATCTCATCGATCAGATCTAAGTGGATATTCTCATCGCCCAGAGCACGGAGCGGGGCCTGAAGAAAATCAGGATTAAAGGCGATCGCGAATTCCTTACCACTATACTTCACCTCGACCGATTCATTAGCCTCACCAATATCAGGGCTGTTTGCAGCCACCCCGAGTTCGTTAGCACCAAAGGTAAGCTTGACCGAATTCGACTTCTCCGAAGAAAGTAGCGAAACACGACGCACCGTCTCAAGAAGAGCTTCCCGGCTGACCGTAAGACGCTCTTTCGTCTCGCTTGGGATGACTTGTCGGTAGTTCGGATAGTTCCCCTCGATAAGCTTGCTTACGATAATGCTACTTCCGATTTCGAAACAAACTTGGTTATCGCTCAAGCGTAAAAGAAGATCCCCATCCGAGTTGAGAAGACGCTGAAGCTCCTGAACCGCCTTAGTAGGAATGATGAAATCCGTCTCATGGCTTGCTGGAAACTCAAGCTCGTTATCAACCATAGCCAAGCGGCGACCGTCGGTAGCGACCAAAGTCAATTTACCCTCTTTGAAAGAAGTAAAAATCCCATTCAGCACATAGCGAGTCTCATCAGTGGAAATTGCGTAAGAGGTCTTTTTAAGACCATCAAGAAGCAGGTTTTGAGGAATAGTATATTCCTTAGCATCCTGAAAGTCAGCCAAAGGAGGAAACTCAGTGTCAGGAAGCCCGATAATCTTGAAGAAACTCGGCCCGCTCTTAATGCTAGCGACATTCTTCGCATCAACTGAAATCTCAATCTCCGCCGCAGGAAGCTCACGGATAATATTAACCAAACGCTTGACCGGCAACGTGGTGGAGCCAGTTTTGGAAACTTCCGCCTCAGCAGTGCCACTGACGCCCACATCGAGGTCGGTCGTGGTTAAGCGTAATCCAGACTCAGTGGCCTCGATCAAGACGTTGGAAAGAATGGGGAGAGTCGTCCGGCTACTAACGACATGCTGCACCTGTTGCAACCCATCTAAGAAAGCCTCTTTCGCAATCTGGAACTTCATACCTATAATTACCCAGTCAGGGCGGTGGAGAACCTGCCTTTCCCGCCCTAGCTTTGCAAGTGTTTACTTAAGAAATCGGAACCTTCAAATTATCGCTGAAGAACAGCAATCAGTTTTTCAACGACCGCCTTAACCTCAGGGTTCATCTCGATCTCCTGCTCCACTCTCTTACAAGCATGAATTACCGTCCCATGATCCCTTTTCCCAAAAGCTTCTCCGATCTCTACCAGAGAATGACTAGTCAGCTGACGACTCAGCGCCATCGCGATCTGACGGGGAAAAGCGATACTCGCCGGGCGGCGGCGGCTCGACATATCCGCCAAGCTCAGATCATATTGATCGCAAACTGCCTTCTGAATCGAGTCCACCGTGATCTGGCGGGAATTCTCATCGCGAACCAAATCACGGAGAAGATCGTCCACCTTAGCGATCGTCATCGTCTCCGAGGAAAGGAAACTAAAGCTGGCCACCCGAGTCAGCGCTCCCTCAAGGCGGCGCACGTTACTCTGAATAAGATTGGCGATGTGATGAATCACCTCGTCTGTCAGATCGACATTCCATTGATCCATCTTCCGCTGCAAAATGGCCACCCGGGTCTCAAAACCTGGAGGCTGAAGCTCGACCGTGAGTCCACTTTCAAAACGGCTGATCAGGCGAGGCTCGAGCTGCTGAATCTCAGGCGCTGGCCGATCGCAAGTCAGAACTAATTGGGTCTGCGTGTTCAGAAGCGCGCTGAAAGTATGGAAGAACTCGTCTTGGGTGCGTTCCTTTCCAGCGATGAACTGAATGTCATCGACAAGCATAATGTCGGCGGTGCGGTAGGACTTACGGAAAACATCGAGATTTCCCTTCCTAACAGCTTCAATAAATTCATTCGCAAACTGCTCAGCTGTCAGAAAAACAACCTTCGCTTTCGGATCGATAATTAGAAGCTGCTGGGCGATCGCTGACATCAGGTGAGTCTTCCCTAGACCAGCACGCCCGTGGATGAAAAGCGGATTAAAACTCCGGCCCTCACGCGAGGCAACCGCGGAACAGGCTGCATGAGCAAACTGGCTGTTATCTCCTACGACGAAGCTATCGAAATCAAACTCGGGATTAATCCCCATACGCTTGAGCTTCCGCTCTAGGGCAACCGTCTTAGGAGCCTCCTCCCCAGGCTTGAGAACTCTTACCTGATCGCTGTCACTGACCGACCCTCGCGCCACTTGCTTAACGGGCTGCGGGACGGCACCGCCCAAGACCGTGATCACCGGTTGCGCGTGGATAGACGCACCCTCCGCGAAAGCCGCGCGCACCTCATCAAGATAGTTCGTCTCGATCCAAATCTGCTGCATATCAGACTTCACCCCGATCACGGCAGGCCCACGTTCATCATCCTCCACAAGCTCAGCATTTTTAAACCAGCGGCTAAAGGCGTCAGCACTCAGATATTCACTGAGCTTCCCCCTCACTTTCCCCCAAACATCGTCGGTGGAACTCGCTTGATTTCCATTTGTCTCATCTTGATTTTGACCCCCGTCGTGCTCGTTTTTCATCTGTTGTGCTAAGGCGTAAGTAGAATTATTTTGTGTTTAAAAGGGACCAGTTAAGCGGCCGCCAGTAGCGGGTGAGACCGCCGCCAGAATGGTCACATCAAAGCAGGAGCGAAAATATTTCTCGTCCGGAAAAGTCGCCATGGCCCCCTAGCGATCTCTTCCACAAGGGTTCCACGACTTTTTAAAAAAAAGAGTGCGGATTTACTTTTCTTAAGGGACCTGAATCACTCCGACTTTTTCGGCCAAAACAACTCCCCTAGGAGGCCAAAACCGAAAGTCAGCAAAGTCCCAATCGGCCACATCCATGATGAGTTGAAGCTCGTCTTCAGAGCACCGCCATCGAGGTAATAACTAGGCAGCCTAGCGAGTGCCAACGAGAAATCGAGACCGGCTTTATCCACAAGGACCCAGACATCCATGCGAACAAACGTCGTGATGATAAAAGAGATCACCGATCCGAGCAAAATCCCTTTAAAATTACCTCGGCCCAAGAGCGCGCAAAAGAACATCCCGAGAAGGGGCCCCATCGTGTAAGTCGTCATTCCAAATGCCAAGGGAAGCACCGGAATCTCGAGCGTCTCGCGGGCATAATTCATCAAAAGAGTAAAGAGCGTCAGCGAGATCCCCCAGACGATAACCCAGCGGCGCGACTGACTCACGAGCGTCTCTTGACTCACTTTGACATTTCCTTTCTCAGGATTGTGAATGAGCGAAATCGTGGTCTGGCTAAGGGCTGCTAGAATCGAGTCCAAACTCGAAATCGCAGCCGCAAAAACCCCCGCCAAAATTAACCCCGCCAACCCGGGCGGCAGCTGGCTCACGATCCAAATAGGAAATACCTCATCGGCAACCCTCGGCACGCCGCCATCGGCAACCGAGGTCGGCACGCCATCTTTAGCAAAGCCGAGGTTCTCCGCCACAACACCCTCTGGGGGATTGTTGAGGTAAAACACAAAAAGCGCGGCTCCCACAAGTAGCATGAGATAGGTCAGCGCCTGGCCCACCGAACTCCAGATGATCGCCTTCCTCGCATCGCCCGCATTCTTACAGCAGAACATGCGCTGCGCGTTAAGCTGGTCGACCCCGAAAGCGGTAAGATTCTGAAAAGGAACGGCGATAATCGCGACCCAAAAGGTGAAGTTAAAAGCCGGCCCCCACCCGAAGCGCGCATCCCACATCTTCGTCTTACCCGCAGCACCAGCATCTTGCCAAAAGGTCCCCCATCCCCCATCCAGCGAACCCACGATCCAGAAGATGGTGACAAGCCCCCCCACTGTAAACAAAACGAACTGCATCACATCAGTCCAGATCACCGTCCGCATCCCACCCATCAAGGTCCAACCAATCGCAAAAAGCCCAATCACAAGGATGCACAAATCGAAGGACCAACCCGTCACCACCGTAAGCGGAAGCGCCGCCACCAGCACCCGCACACTCTGCCCCAGAATAGATCCCACCGTGAAAAATGCCGTCGCCAGCGTCTTGAGCTGCGGCTTAATCCTCCGCCCCATGTAATCATAAGGACTGTAAATTTCATCCTCATAGAAAACCTTCACAAAAACCACCCCCACGATGATCCGCCCAATGATCGAGCCGATACCCCAAAGCATATAGGTAAAGTTCCCCCCCGCCGCCATCACCCCTCCGGGAACTCCGATAAAAGTCACCCCGCTAATCTCAGTCGCGATGATCGAACCAGAGACGGCCCACCACGGCAGCGACTTCCCTCCCGCGAAAAAATCTTTAATCGTCGCCTGCTTCCCACCCATCCGGTGGCCGATCACAGTAGTTAGAATAAGGTAACCAAAAAGCACCGCAATATCCAGCGGGGTAAAGAACTCGGACATGCCGAAAGCTGACTGATTGCTTCCACCCTGTCGATATTCCTCTTCTCCGACACATTAGTCTTGTGGCTCTCTCCTGACCTTCCTAGTTTCGAGAAACCTTCAAAGGAGGATCATATTTCCAAATTGAAAAGTCGTATCGTTGGAATCATCCCGGCCCGCTGGGCCTCCTCCCGCTTCCCCGGAAAGCCCCTCTTCCCGCTACTAGGTAAGCCTCTTCTGCAGCACGTTTTCGAGCGAGCCCTAAAGTGCGCCGAGCTCGACGATCTCGTCATCGCCACTGATGACGACCGCATCACTGCTCTCGCTCAGGAAATCGGGGCAAAAGTCTGCCGCACCCGCGCAGATCACCCCTCTGGCACCGACCGCATCGCCGAGGTAGCTCATCTGTTAGATTCGGCGACCCACGTCATCAATATCCAGGGCGATGAACCCTTGCTAGACCCCGACCTCGTCGACACCCTCGCGCGCGCCCTCCGAGATGATGCCACCTTGCCGATGATCACCGCGGCCAGCCCCATCACTCATTCAGCTCACCTCGCGGACCCGAATATTGTCAAAGTCACCCTCACTTCCCATGGCGACGCCCTCTACTTCTCCCGCTCCCAAATCCCCTATCGCCGTCAGCTCGTGCCCGCTCTCCCGACCTACCGACACCTCGGGATCTACGGCTATCGGACGGACTTCTTAAAGCACTTCGTCTCCCTCCCGCCCTCCCCGCTCGAACTCAGCGAAGGCCTCGAGCAGCTCCGTGCGCTAGAAGACGGAACTCGCATCCACGTCCACTTGACCCAGCACGAAGCAATCGGACTCGACTCTCCAGACCAAGTCCCCTTCATCGAATCACTCCTTTCACCCTCCTCATCATGAAGTATATTTTTGTCACCGGGGGCGTCGTTTCCTCCCTCGGAAAAGGCCTCGCAGCCGCCTCCATCGGAACCCTCCTCGAACACCGCGGACTCAAGGTCCTCCTCCAAAAGTTTGACCCCTACCTCAATGTCGATCCGGGCACCATGTCACCCTACCAACATGGCGAGGTTTACGTCCTCGATGACGGCGCCGAGACCGACCTTGATCTCGGTCACTACGAGCGCTTCACCAAAACTCCCCTCTCGCAAATTAACAGCCTCAGCTCCGGTCAGGTTTTTGAAAACGTCATCAAAAAAGAGCGCCGCGGTGACTACCTCGGAAACACCGTCCAATTCATCCCCCACGTTACCGATGAGATTAAAAACCGCCTGAACCAAGCCACCGCCAAAAACCCAGATGTCGACGTCATCATCACCGAAATCGGCGGAACCGTGGGCGATATCGAGGGCCACCTCTTCCTCGAAGCGCTCCGCCAATTCTCGCTCGAAGTCGGCCGGAAAGAGGTCTGCTTCATCCACGTCACCCTCCTGCCTCTCGTCCGCGCCGCCGGGGAAATCAAAACAAAACCGACCCAGCAATCAGTCGCAAAACTCCGTGAGATCGGCATCATGCCGGACATCATCATCTGCCGCACCGAGCACGACCTCGACGAAGATAATAAAGCAAAAATCGCGATGTTCTGTAACGTCCCAGCCGCCAATGTCGTCGCCTTCCGCGATGTCGAGAACACCATCTACGAGTGCCCACTCGATCTCCGGAAGGACAAGATCGACCGCCTCGTCGTCGAAGCCCTCGATCTCCCCTCTCAAGCTCCAGACCTCAGCGCTTGGGAAGATTTTGTCGACCGCATCGTCAACCCCTCCACTGAGGTCAACATCGCCGTCGTCGGGAAATACATCGAGCTCCAAGACGCCTACAAGTCGATCTACGAATCCCTCACTATCGCCGGAGCAGCTCACCGCACGAAGGTCAAAGTCGTCCGGGTCGATGCCGAGGAGCTCACCCCTGAGACCTCCGCCAAGCTTTTGGGCGGAGCCGATGGCATCCTCATCCCCGGCGGATTTGGCGACCGGGGGATCGAGGGGAAGATCGAGGGCGCTCGTTACGCGCGCGAAAATAGAATCCCTTATCTGGGAATCTGCCTCGGCATGCAGACCGCCACCATCGAGTTCGCGAGAAATGTCTGCGGCCTAAAAGACGCCAATTCCACCGAGTTCGCCCCGGACAATCCCCACCCCGTCATCTGCCTCCAAGAAGAGCAGCAAGGCATCACCGATCTTGGGGGTTCCATGCGACTCGGCTCCTGCGAGTCGATCGTCGTCGCTGGCTCAAAGTCCCACGAGCTCTACGGCGGGGTCGACCGAATCCACGAGCGCCATCGCCATCGATACGAGTTCAATTCGGATTACCAAGGCCAGCTGCAAGAGGCTGGCCTCGTCATCGCTTCAGTCTCCGCCGATGAGGGTCTCGTCGAAATTATCGAAAACCCCGATCACCCCTACTTCATCGCTGCCCAGTTCCACCCCGAGTTTAAATCCAAGCCGAACCTCTCCCACCCTCTTTTCTCAGGATTCATTGAGGCCAGCCTCAAACAGCTATGAGCGCGCAATGTCTCATTGTCGGCCTAAAAGGTCTCGAGCTTACCACAGAAGAAGAATCTCTCTTCCGCGAGCTCGAGCCCGCAGGCTACATCCTCTTCTCCCGGAATCTCAACTCCCCGGAGCAAATCCGCGCCCTCACTGACTCCCTCCGCGATCTTTCCATCGATCCCCCTTTCATCTCGATTGATCAAGAAGGCGGGCGGGTCTGGCGCACCCGCGAGTTCAGCGCCGCACCACCCGATGCCGCCACCTTTTCAGCACACGCTGACCTGAAACAAACCGCACGCTTCGGCGCTCTAACCGGACAACTGTTAGAAATCCTCGGCATCAATCTTAACTTCGCCCCCGTCCTCGATCTCGATCATCACCCAGATCAAAATAACGGCCTCCGCGGGCGCTGCTGGGGAGATGAATCGCAGCGAGTCATCGACTACGCCGGAACCTTTAATCGCTGGATGCGGAAGCAGGACGTCCTCTCCTGCGGAAAGCATTTTCCCACCAACGGACTCGCGCTCTCCGACCCTCATCACGAACTCCCCGTCGCGGACATCTCCCTAGAGGACCTACTCAAAGAGGACCTCCTACCCTACACCGCGCTCATGCCGGAACTCGATGCCATCATGGCCTGCCACCTCAATTTCCCACAACTAGATCCCGACTTCCCAGCCTCACTTTCCCACAAAATCCTCACCAGACTGCTCCGGGATCAGCTCGGCTATGAAGGTCTCATTTTAACCGACGACCTCGATATGGGAGCCATCGTCAGTCACTATGGCCGAGGGAACGATCTCCGTCTCGCGCTCGAAGCCGGAGTCGATATCCCCCTCGTCTGCCATGACATGGGAGGCTTAAAAGAGGCCGTCAAGGAACTCCAAAAACTCCCCCCTGGCAGAATCGACGACTCCCTCCGAAGAATCGAAAAAGCACGACGCCGCCTCAAACTCCCACCTTCCTTCTCCCCTGAACGATGGGATCTCATCAATGAAAGAACCCGTGAATTGACCCACGAGATTATCGACGCCGATCGCTTCGAACCCACCCGCCCGAGCCAAAGCCCGGTCGAAGATTACTAAGCCGCCCGCTGCATCCACTCGAGATAAGCCACATTGTTCACGTGCCCATTCCCATCGATCACTGCAGCCTCCACCGTGAGGAAAAATTCGTGCACATTCTCAGCCATCCACCCCGCCCATCCCATCTCCTGACCCATTTGCAATCCACCGGCTCCATGCTATTGATCGTTCTTGAAACGACTCCTCTTCCTCCTCGGCGACCAGCTCTCCCGCAGCGGCGCTTGGCTCGACCTTTTAGATAAAAAAAACGACCTCATCTTACTCGCGGAAGTAAAACATGAATCGACCAAAGTCTGGTCCCACAAAGCCCGCACCGCACTGTTTCTCTCAGCGATGCGCCACTTCGCCGACGATCTTAGAAAAAGCGGATTTCAAGTGCGCTACGTCCGGCTCGATGACCCGAAAAACACCCACTCGCTCGAAGGAGAGCTAGCCCGCGCCATCACCGAGGAAAAAACGGACGAACTCCACATCGTCCGCCCCGGCGAGTTTGCCATTCGCGAGGCCCTCTTGAAGTTCGGTCCCATCGAGCACGAAGACCGCCACTTCTTCACCACCCCAGAAGATTTTGAAAGACATGCCGATGGTCGTAAGCAACTCCGCATGGAGTATTTCTACCGCGAACAGCGAAAAGCCACTGGCTACCTCATGGCAGACGGCAAGCCCATCGGTGAGCAATGGAATTACGATCACGACAACCGAGGCGCTTTTGATAAACACGGCCCCGGACTCCTTCCCCCTCCCCTCAAATTCTCACCAGACAAGACAACCCGAGAGGTCATCGAATTAGTAGAACAGGAATTTCCCGATCACCCGGGCGACCTTTCAGTTTTCGATTGGCCCGTCACTCCGCAGCAAGCCCGCAAAGCGCTCGCTGACTTCGTCGAAAATCGCCTCCCTCTCTACGGCCAATATCAAGACGCGATGTGGACCGACTCTCCTTGGCTCTACCACGCCCGCCTTTCCTCCTCGATGAACCTCAAGCTCCTCGACCCTCGCGAAGTCTGCCAAGCTGCCATCGCCGCCCACGATAACGACACGGCCCCCCTAGCCGCTGTCGAGGGCTTCGTCCGCCAGATTCTCGGGTGGCGTGAATATGTGCGCGGACTCTATTGGCTGAAAATGCCCTCGTATCTCGAGATGAATGCCCTCGGCGCGGAACAAGATCTGCCCAAATTCTACTGGAACGGGGAAACCGAGTTCACCTGCCTCTCGGACTCTCTCGGCCAAACTCTAAAATACGGCTACGCCCACCACATCCAGCGCCTCATGGTCACCGGGCTCTTTTCCATGATGTATGGCGTGGAGCCGAAGCAAATCCACGAATGGTATCTCGCCATTTATATCGACGCCATCGAGTGGGTTGAACTCCCAAATGTCACCGGAATGTCGCAATGGGCCGATGGTGGCATCATGGCCTCTAAACCCTATGCCGCCACCGGAAAATACATCCAGCGGATGTCGAACTACTGCAAAGAATGCCCGCGTAACCCCGCTAAAAGAACCGGCCCCGAAGCCTGCCCCTTCACCACTCTCTACTGGGATTTTCTCCTGCAGCACCAAGAAAAATTATCCAAAAATCAGCGGATGTCGCTCCAGCTTCGGAACCTCAAGCGCCTCACCGATGACGACATCTCCGAAATCCAAAAAGCAGCCCAAGATCTGCGAAAAAACCTCTCGTAATCCCCCCTTTCGCATCTCCACTTCCGCGCTACCTTGCGCCGATCATGACCGCAGCAAAAACCGCACTCATCACCGGAGCTAATGGAGGGATCGGCTCCGCCCTCGCCCGTCAACTCGCCGCCTCCGGCACCAAGCTCGTGCTCGCAGGTCGGAATTCTTCCGCCCTCGCTTCACTCGCAGACGAACTCGGAGCAAAGGCCATCACTTGTGATTTCACCCAGCCGGAACAGGTAGCCGATTGCATCAAAGAATCGCTCGCGCACCTCGGTGAGATCGAAGCCGCCGCACACTGCATCGGCTCCATCCTCCTCAAGCCCGCTCACCTGACCTCCGTGGATGACTGGCAGAACGTCATCGACACCAATCTGAACTCCTCTTTCTACCTCCTCCAAAATCTCGCCCGCCCCATGATGAAGTCGGGAGGCTCCCTCGCCTTCGTCACCTCTGTCGCGGCTGAAAAAGGCCTCTCGAATCACGAAGCAATCGCCGCCGCCAAAGCGGGACTCGCCGGCCTCTCCCGCTCCGCTGCCGCGACCTATGCCAAGAGCGGACTCCGTGTGAACACCGTTTCGCCCGGCCTCACCGACACACCGCTCGCCGCCCCCATCACCGGGAACGAACAAGCCCGCAAGTTCTCAGAAGCAATGCACCCGCTCGGACGCCTCGGCACCCCAGAAGAGATCGCCTCCGCGCTCTTTTTCCTCCTCTCACCTGATAACACCTGGATCACCGGACAAACCCTATGCGTCGATGGCGGCCTCTCATCGTTGCAGACAAAGTAGTGGCCCACGCCAAACCCCACCTTCCTAAAAAGACCTGCCCCGTCTGCCTCCGGCCCTTCACTTGGCGGAAAAAGTGGGCGCGCCAATGGGATAAGGTCATCTACTGCTCCGAGCGCTGCCGCAGGAGCAAGCCCACTGCCAAAATCTGATCTAACTAATCCGCAAGAGCCCGCACCACCGGCATCATGCGCAAGAGACGATCCGCCTGCTGCTGCGTCTTCATCGGTCCCTTTTCGCTAAGCTCGATCGTCACGCGCTCAAGCGGCGGGAGAAGGTTGACGTTCGCGGCCCAAGCGGGATTCTTGAGCAAAGCCATCGACTCTTCAGCAAGATACACGTTCGCCCAAGTCGTGTGCTCAGCACCTCCTCGGAGGTCGATCCTTCGGGCCAATCTCTCCCCCTCACCAGAAACTCGTGACCACAAATCGCTCTCTGAGACCGGTGGATAAAAGACAACTCGGAGATGAGCCTTCGTCGAGGCCCCCGCGAGATACTCCGCAAAGCCGAGCCCAAAGGCAACCGGCGTCCCCCCTTCTCCATAAGGAATTGCGATTACCGTAATCTCTTCCAACTCCAGATCACCCGCATCGAACCAAAGCGTCGTCCACAAAAAGCCCTCCGCGATCTCTTTAGAAGTACGAGAAACATCGTAACCCAGATTGAGCGGCCCAAGCGTCCCCTCAATCATCGCAGCCGTCTGCCGCAGCGCCCGCTGGCCCTCCGGTGTCGTGATATCCCGCTCCCCGATCTGATTATTGAGCTTCTTGAGATAATCCGCCATTTCCTTAAGCGTCGCCTTCCCCTCGATAGGCTTTGATTTCTGCCGCTCCTCCGTCGCCCCCAGATAGAGCGCAACGCAAATCGAAACGATAAGAAGGCAGAAGATCCCGAAAAGAATCGCGCCGACATTGATGGTTCTGCCCTTCATGCTAAGAGTTCTACGATTGCTGAAGCTGCGCGCAAGTGAACTCCTGTCTCGCCTAGTCTCGAGGCCGCCTCTCGCAGCGATTCGCCATGCGCCCTCCGGACTTCGTCATCTCTAAGCATCGTCTCCAGCCAATGACTCACTTCATAAACGTTAGCGTCATTTTGGATGAACTCTGGTGCCAACTCCCGGCCCGCTAGAATATTAATCAGCCCAATATGCGGAACTTTAATCACCTGCCTCGCAAGAAGGTAGGTCGCCCAAGCGACCCCGTAGACGAGGCAGTATGGCATCCCATAATAGGCCGCCTCAAGAGTCGCCGTGCCACTCGCGACAGTGCCGCAGCCGACTCTCTGCATCAGCTCTTGGCTCCCCCCCAGCTGGATCGTTACCAGACCCTCAGGGAGGCCGCTGCGCTCCAGCTCAGCGCGCATCACTCCCTCCACCTTCCCGCTAGCCGCTGCCGTAATAAAAGTGACCTGATATCCCTTGCCATGCAAATCCCCCGCAACCTCCAGCATGAGGGGAAAAAGACGCGTCACTTCCCTAAACCGGCTCCCAGGAAAGAGCCCGACAAGAGAAGAATCACGGGCAACATCGATCCTCTTTTCCTCCAACTCATCGATCAGCGGATGCCCCGCACAAACCGCCTTAAGACCCGCCTCTTCAAAAACGGGAACCTCAAAAGGAAAAAGGCAAAGCATCAGGTCATGCGTCTTCACAATCTCTGGAATCCGCTTCTGGTTCCAAGCCCAAACCTGCGGCGCGACATAGTGCACCACCCGCGTCGCCGGGCACCGCTCTCTCACCCGCTTAGCCAGCCGGAGATTGAAGCCTGGATAGTCGACAAGAAGAAGAACCTCAGGTTGCCACTGACAGACATCCTCCACCGCCTTTTCCAGCCGCTCCTTAAACCACGAGTAGCGCTTAAGGACTTCAAGATAGCCCATCACGGCCGCGTCATCGACCCAGTCAGTAATCTCCGCACCCTCTACCTCTCCCATCTTAGGTCCGCCGAGACCTCGAAACTCGACTTCTCCCAGCAGGCTTCCCAGCGCCTCCATCAGCTCTGCCCCGTGGGTGTCACCACTTACCTCCCCCGCGACTACGTAGACCGTTCGACTCATGCTCACGCTCACCCTAGGTCGGAGAATGAGATTTCTAAATGTCAAAAAATGCCATTCAGATCACAAATGCGCTGACAAGAGCTTGCTTCCCCTCTGCCAAAGGATTATTTCCCGGCCAACAAATCAGTTTCATGTCAGATAAGGAACCTTCCCTAGAATCACCAGCCGCAAGCCCCGTCGGCGAAATCTCCCACGGACCCTCCGGCTTCGACGCCTTCCTCGATGCTAACCAGAAGAAACTGATGGCTCTTGCCGTCCTCCTCGTCATCGGAGTTGTCGCCTACGTTATCATCACCGGCCTCCAGCAGAACGCCCGTCAGGCAGCCTCCGCAGAGATCAGCGCCGCCAGCGACCTCCCCGCTCTCCAAGCCGCTTTCGAAAAGCACAAAGGAACCCCAGCTGGAGCCGTCGCCCTCGATAAGATCGCTAAGATTCAGTGGCGTGATAAACAGCAGGATAAAGCCATCGAAACCCTCAAAACCATCATCTCAGATTATCCCGACCACCCGCTTATCGGCAGCGTCCAGATGACCTTGGGAAACTTCCACCGTCAGCTCGAAGAACTTGATCAGGCTAAATCCCATTTTGAAGCTGCCGTCGCCTCGGACTCAGCAGTCAGCTCGGCCGCTCTTGTCGCCATCGGAGACCTCGCCCTTAGGGTAAATGATGCCGCTGCCGCCAAAGAAGCCTTCTCAGAAGTTTCGACACGCTTCGGCCAACGGCATTCGAACTTCAAAATGATCTCCGAAAGTCATGAAAAGCTCGCCGGCACCGTCCCTCCCACCGAGACAACCGTCGCCCCGAAAGCTGATGCCCCATCTGCGGGTCAGAAAATTCCCGAACTTGCACCTCTCCCTCCCCTCGAGCCCGCTCCTGAACCTCAGGCTCCCACCTCTCCCGAGACACCACCCTCTAAATCAATTGCAGAATAATTGAAAAACTACGTGATTTACTCCTTTTCACGACGCTCTTTTTAGAGAAATCTATTCCCAACTACCGCAATCAATCCCGTGTTCGAAAAAATCATCAGCAAAAACCCTGAAGAAAATAAGCCTTCAGCTCCCGCTCCGGCAGCTACGAGCAGCCCCGCTCCAGCAGCCGCCACCAGCAGCTCTGCCCCTGCTTCCAAAGCACCATCCGGCGGTCAGCGGAATATCTTGAGTAACGATGTCACCATTACCGGATCCGTCCGCTTCACGAACGACCTCCTTGTCGATGGTAAGATCGAGGGCGAAATCAGCTCAGAGGGCGCCCTCACCGTTGCGGAAAATGCCATCATCAAAGCCGAGATCAAAACCAAGTCAGTAGTCATCTACGGCAAGGTCCACGGAAACATCGTCGCAAGTGATCGGATCGAGATCAAAAGCGGCGCTGAAATGGTCGGGGATGTCAAAGCCGCCACGCTTTCCATCGAGCCCGGAGCAATCTTCGTCGGCAAGTCCGAGGTCGGCACCCCTTCCGCCCAACCCAAGGCCTCCAAGAAAGAATCCTCCCAAGGAGATACCAACTCCAAGAAACCTCAACAGCAACGCGCTGGCGTCGCTTAGGATTCTTAGAACCCCTTCCCCACCAAGAACCTGGCTTTCAAGTTCTTCAGAGCAGAGACGAAGGGCCCAATCGAGGTCGTCTGTCCCGAGTGCAAGAATCGTCAGCCGGAATCCCCGCTGGCGGTTTCAACGTATTGCCGGAAGTGCAGCTCGCACTTCAAAATAGAAAACGGAGCTGCCGTAGTCACCAAAAAGGAGATCTACCACCCTTTCGCCGGTCGCCCTTCCCCGGAACCAACCGTGCCTGAGCCAAAAGCGGCTCCGAAACCTAAAGCGGCCCCACGGAAGGCTCCCACTCCCCAAAAACCGCCCCCGGTGGGTAAGACCAAGCTTGTTCAAGCCTCAGACCTCGCCGAGGAATCAACTCCTCCCCCGACGCACTCGCCCCCATCTTACCTAAAGCCCCCCTCGCCGGTCACTGCCAAGCCGGAAGCGAAGGCCCGACTCTCGTCTTTCTTCTCAAAAAAAGAACGGGAGCCACGTGACATTCACTGCTTTGAGTGCCGCGCCGCGCACACCATCTCACCCAGCTCAACCTCCACCCTCTGCCCCAAGTGCGGCACCTATATCAGCCTGAAGGATTACGAGATTAACGAGCGCTGGAATCGGCGCATCCAAACCCGCGGCGACGTTCTCATCCAGAAAAAGGGCGTCGTTTCAGGCACCACAATTCAGTGCCACCACCTCATTCTCGAGGGCGACTTCACCGGCGGAGTGGAATGCTCTGGCGATCTCATCATCCGCCGAAATGGCAAAATCATGGGAAAGGTCATCTGCCGAAAGCTCATCGTCGAGAAACGCGCCAACGTAGAATTCCTAAACTCGGTCGAGACTGACGAATGCGTCCTAGATGGCCTCATCTCGGGAAACATCCACTGCAAAGGACTTCTTACCCTGAAGAAAAAAGCTGTCCTCACCGGAAATATAAAAGTTGGCCGTCTCTCAATCGCCGAGGGTGCCCAGCACCACGGCCAAATCCAGATGGGGAGTTGAGTAGGAAAAAGCTGGAACTTCTCTCTCGCTTTCGGGAATCTTAACCATGCCTACCGCCCCTACTCTCGACCTCAAAGCTGATATTTTACGACTCAAAAAAGAGCGTAACGCCATCATCCTTGCTCACAATTATCAGATCGGCCCCATTCAGGACATCGCCGACTACGTCGGAGATTCGCTCGGCTTAGCCTACAAGGCCCAAGAGACAGATGCCGATGTCATCTGCTTCTGCGGGGTCCACTTCATGGCCGAAACCGCCAAGATCCTCAACCCTAACAAAACGGTCATCCTCCCCGATAAAGACGCGGGCTGTTCGCTCGAGCAAGCCTGCCCAGCCGATAAGCTCGCCGCCTTCCTTGAGGAGAATAAAAAGAAAAACTACTACGTCATCGCCTACATCAACTGCTCCGCTGGCGTGAAAGCCCTTTGCGATGTCATCTGCACCTCCGGTAATGCACCCCGGATCGTCAACCAAGCCCCTGCCGATCGCCCCATCCTCTTCGTCCCAGACGAAAACCTCGGCCAGTGGGTCATCGAGCAGACCGGTCGCAAGATGGACCTCTGGAAGGGAAATTGCTACGTCCACGTCGAGTTCACCCGCGAGTCGATTCAGAAGATTAAGGACGAATTCCCCAACGCCCAAGTCGTAGCCCACCCCGAGTGCACCAAAGCAGTCCGTCTCCTCGCTGATGAAGTCTGCTCTACCGAAAAGATGGTCCATTTTTGCAAAAAATCCCCTGCTCAGAATATCATCGTCGTCACCGAGTCCGGCATGCTTCACCGCATTCAGAAGGTGGTCCCCGAGAAGAACCTCATCCCCGGGCCGACCGACCATTGCGCGTGTGCAGACTGCCGCTACATGAAGATGAACACCTTAGAAAAGCTTCACGCATGCCTCGAGAACCTCTCCCCTCAGGTCGAACTCCCTGAAGAGGTCCGCGCTCAAGCCGAGATTTCTCTCGTCCGCATGCTCGAACAGTCAAAGTAATGCCGATTCAGTCCCGAGACCGCACCATTTCCAAAAAAAGTGCTGAGAGATTTTAGCGGATCTCTCGACAGAATTGTTCAGGTTTGTTAAACGCCTCTCATGACTGCTCTAAGGATCGCATCTCTCTGCTACCTACTCATCACCCCCCTCCTTGCTGACAAAGGCCCTAAGATCGCCACCATCCAAGTCGTCGACATCGCCGCAAACTATTATAAGTCCGAATCTGATCGTGAAGAATTATCCGCGATGGACCAAAAGATTGACAAGAATAAGCGCACCATCCAACTGAAGAACCTAAGAGAAAAGATTGAAGCCGACACAAAGCGCCTCCGCTCGATCGCAACCAACCCTAAAAATCCGAGCGACGAAGAAAAGGCGCTCATCTTGAAAATTAAGGAGGCTCAAGGGCGCTACGAAGACGTCTATGAGTCGTGGAAGCACTGGAGCTCCGCTGAGAAAAGAAAACTGACCCTCGCTTTCACGAATCGCTCGCGGGCGACTTTAAATAACATCATAGCCGCCGCGCAAACGATCGCGGAAGCCAAGGGCTTCGATATCGTCTTTGATCCCTACGGATGGACCAGCTCCCAGATGCCCGCCATCATCTATCTTAAAGGAGACACTGATCTGAGCAAGGAGGTCATCGAGCTCCTCAATAAAGACGCTCCGGTGCCCGCACCTTCGGACGAGTCAGAGTAGCTCCGAAGATCCCGTAATTTCCCTGCGGGAGTCTCGACAAAAGTGCGCCGTATTGCTAATCCAAGGGATGCTGAATCTAAAAAATTCTTTTGCTTTCGGGATTTTTTTATCCCTGCTTACGTCGGGCTCTTTACTAGCGCAAGCGGGCCCTAAGATTGCCACCATCAATATTGAGGACATTCGCTCTGAACATCATCTCGTTAAGAGAAATATTAAAGAGATGCAGGAGAAACGAGCCAAGCTCGAAGACGCTCCAATCTCGAAAAGACTTCAGGAAAAACGAGAGAAGCTCGAAGCCGCAGCGAAGGCACTCAGTGATGCCATGAAGTCCCAAGACAGAGATCCAGCCACCATCGAAGATCTCCGTATCGAAGCCCAGTCTGCCAACGGTGACCTCCGCAGCCTCTTCAAGGACTGGCAGCAGTGGAGCCAGGCCGAAATAAGAAATCTCAATGTGGAATTTGCCATTAAAGAACGTAAGGCCTACGACATCATCCAAGCCGCCGCCGCAACGATTGCCCAAAAGATGGGGTTCGATCTCGTCTTTGAACCTAATGGCGCAACCAGCTCTCAGCTTCCCGTTATCCTCTATCTCCGTGGTGGCACCGATATCACCGAAGAGGTCATCAAGGAGGTTAACAAAGACGCTCCGCCTGAAGAACCTACTACAGAGGTTGCAGAGCCGAGAAACTAATCTAAGCTAATCCCAGTGGACTTCATTTCAGACCTTCTCAAAACTCCCTTCGTCTGGGGCCTCCTCCTCGGACTCCTTATCACCTTTTTCGTCTGGAAGGCCGGCTTCACAGCCCGGAGAAACCTCAAAAAAGAAATTCAGCGCGTAGAGCACGAGAGCAAAGAACTCCAAGGCCATCTCAACACCCACCTCAAAGTCCAAGCCGAGGGCACCGGAAATCTTCAAGAGAAAATCGATGGACTTAGGGAGCAAAACGAAGTCCTCCGGGTTAACATAGCTAACCTGCAACAGAAACCCGGAAAAGCAGAACTTCGTCACCTGCACATCGTCGAAAGTGCCGTAGGCCTCATGCGCGAACAGGCCCCCGGTTTTGCTCAAGCTTGGGAGAAGGCTCTCCGCCAAGCCGAGACCGATCACGCCGATGCCGAGGGCGGACTCAAGCGCCTCGTCCGTAAGGTCCTCCCTGCCATCGGCACCTCATCCACGGTTCACGATCTCGAACCAGAGGAGAAAAGCTCAAGCCGCGACTAACAAATCGCCTTTGCTAATTTCAAGTCTCACTTCATCGTCCCCTCATGGCTGACGTCACTCGCGAGACCCTTGTCAAAGTGCTGGAGGAGATCGCACTCCTTCTCGAACTGAAAGGGGAAAATCCCTTCAAAACCCGGGCCTACCGAAACGGAGCGGAGATCGTCCACAACTTTGATGGAGACATCGTCCAAAAAGCCGCCGCGAACGAGCTCGAGGGTATCAAAGGAATCGGAGACGCTCTGCGAGACAAGCTTCATGAACTCGCCTCGACCGGGTCACTGGCCTACTACGAAAACCTACGCGGAGAATTTCCGCCCACTCTCTTCGAACTCTTCGAGCTGCAAGGCCTGGGACCCAAAAAGGTGAAGACAGTCTACGACCAAATCGGCATCGACTCGATTTCAACCCTAAAAGTGGCCTGCGAGGATGGCTCCCTAGCATCCTTGAAGGGCTTCGGCTCGAAGACCGCTGAAAAGGTCCTAGCGGCGATCGCAAACCGAGAAAAATTCGCCGACCGCTTTCGTCTTGGCGATGTCGCCCCCCTTGCCGAAACTTTTCTCGCGCGCCTCAAAGACCACCCGGAAGTCCACCGAGCCGCTATCGCGGGATCTTATCGGAGATCAAAGGAGACTCTTCACGATCTCGATTTTCTCGTCGCCACGAGTGACCCAAGCGCCTTGACCTCCTTCTTCGCCACCATGCCTGAAGTCCACGAAGTCATTGCACAAGGGCAGACCAAAGCCGCGATCCGACTCGAAAACGGACTCCAATGCGATCTCCGCGCAGTCTCGAACGACCACTTCCCCTTCGCGCTCCAATATTTTAGCGGCAGTAAAGAGCACAATATCGCCCTGCGCTCCCTCGCTCTCAAGCAGGGCCTATCGCTTAATGAATATGATTTCACAGGCGAGGGCGATACCCCCGAAGTCAAGGACGAGAAAGACATCTATCAAGCTCTCGGCCTCACCTTCATTCCCCCGGAGCTTCGCGAAAATCGCGGCGAGATCGAGGCCGCAGAAGCCGGCACTCTTCCCTGCTTGATCGAGAAAGAGCATCTCCGTGGCACTTTCCATAACCACACCACGGCCTCGGACGGTCAGAATTCTCTCTCAGAAATGGCGCAAGCCGCCCAAGATCTCGGCCTCCAATATCTGGGAATCGCTGATCACTCGAAAGCATCTTTTCAGGCGAATGGCCTCAGCGAGGAAAGACTTCTCGCTCAGATCGCCGAAATCAACGAGCTCAACCAGAGCTTCGAGAGCTTCGCTCTTCTTCCCGGAAGCGAGGTCGACATTCTCAAAGACGGCTCCTTAGACTTCGATGACGCCCTCCTCGCTGACCTCGATTATTGCGTCGCTTCAGTCCACAGCTCCTTCACCTTAAGCGAGGATGAGATGACTAAGCGGATTATCCGAGCGATGGAAAATGAGCACGTCACCATGATCGGTCATCTCACCGGACGTCTCCTTCTCCGGCGAGACCCCTACGCCTTGAACATCGAGAAGGTGATCGATTGCGCAGCGGAAACGCGGACCATCATCGAGCTAAACTGTAACCCTCGCAGACTCGATATGGATTGGCGCTGGTGGAAGCGCGCTCGTGATAAGAACGTTCTAACTTCCATCAACCCAGACGCTCATCGCACCGAACAACTTCAATTTCTCGCCTACGGGGTGCGCGTTGCCCGGAAAGGATGGCTCCGGCGTGAGGATGTCATCAACACCCGCACTTTAGCAGAGGTGCGGGAATGGCTCGCTCGCCCGAAGTCGAAACGATGAAACTGGACGTCCAAGATCTCGGCCCAGATTTGGATTTCCAAGCTACTTGGGATCATCAGGAAGCCCTCGTCACCGAGCGCCGCGCAGGAAAGATCGGGGACACCCTCCTTCTTCTCGAGCATGCCCCAGTCTACACCATCGGCCGCACCCGTGACCAAAGCAGCCTGAAAAACAAGCGCCAGCTCCCGCATCCCTTAGTCGAAATCAACCGCGGTGGAGAAGGAACCTATCATGGCCCGGGGCAACTTGTGGGCTACCCCATTTTAGACCTCGCTAATTACCATAAGGATCTCCACCGGCATCTCCGCAATCTCGAGGAGGCCATTATTAAAACGATCGCCTCGTTCGGAATCACGGCCCAACGTCGCGAAGGCCTCACCGGAGTCTGGGTGGAGAAACGAAAAATTGCCTCGCTCGGCGTCGGCGTCCGTTCTTGGGTCACCCTTCACGGTCTCGCCCTTAATGTGCAGCAGAAATGCCTCGGACCCTTCCAAGCAATCACTCCCTGCGGCATTGCAGATGTCACCATGACGAGTCTGGAACGTGAGACTGGCACCGCAATCTCGATGAACGAAGTTAAGACGACTCTCGCCGCGACCTACCAACGGATCTTAAACCGCGAAGCTTCAGGAAAGACCATTCCCACTCGTCCGATTGATGCGTGACGGATCGACCGTGGTAGAAGTCGCCTGCAGCGGCGGTGGACTCGCCAGCGCAGAGCCGATCGACTGCCAGTGCCACTGGATCGGCACCTCAATATCGGGGTGAATACTATGCTGCACCGGGCAGCTTAAAGCCGCGCTCTGTAACACACGCCGCTCCGTATGATCCTCAGGAATCGGCATGAAGACTTCGACCTTAAGCTTCACGATCCGGCGTGGCAGATCTTCGGACATCTCCTTCCCGACCACGACCCGCATTCCGCGCAGCTCGACGCCTTTATTCTTCGCAGCAATTCCCATCACGGTAGCCATGCAAGTCCCAAGTCCGGTGGCCACCAGATCAGTGGGCGAGAAGGATTCACCGCGTCCGTGGTTATCGACCGGTGCATCAGTCTCCATCTTCCGTTGCGATGGCATGTGCCTAGCTCCGCAGCGCAGCTGTCCTTCGTAATCAATTCGTATCTCAACCATCGTCGTTAGTTCTAGTAACAGGTTCTTTCTGCTCTTGTTCGTCCTCTTTAGCAAGCACGACTCGAAAACCATAAGTTTCTCCCCTACCTTCGGGATCGATAAATTCGCGATGTCGGGTCTCGAGATGCCGCCGATCGTAACTTTTCCAGTCTGAATCTCGCACCACCCCATACTCCGCTCCACCTTCGCCACTCTTGTAATTATCAGAAACCCATTCTTTAACATTTCCACCCATGTCGTAGACCCCCATCGCGTTCGCCGAAAAACTTCCGACAGGTGCAGCCTTCTCGAACTGATCAGAATAGCCCTCAATGGTATGCTTGATCGGAATATTCTCGCTTCCTCCGGCAGCTTCATCAGAAAAATTTCCCGCCTTCTCCGGAGGAGGCCAAATGGCGATACCCCAAGGAAAAATATCGCCATTTTGCTCATCATTATCTCGCTGCTGTGGCTCATCTCCTCGCTCGCTCAGGCCCGCCGCGCGCGACCACTCGAGATCAGTCGGCAGGCGATAGCGATGCTGGGTCTGAATCAACTGTTTTCCCCTCTCATTAAGAGTTAACCAGTCACAGAAAAGTTCCGCCTCCTTCCGCGTCATCCCGACCGCCGGATGATCTCGTGAGCCAGATCTAAAAATTGGCCGGGGCAGCTCTGGATTCATATTAAGAAATTCCTCATAGTCCCGGACCCGGGTCTCCCACAAGCTGACCATTAAGTCGCTATCAAGAGGAGCGAGGCGCATCCCCAAGCTATTCTTCCAAATTCCAGCACCTGGCCCGAAGACAACCCCTCCCTCATTCTCGCTCAGATTTCGTGAGATCTCGCGATGCGCTCGATCCGTCAAGTTCACTTCCCCATTGATCGCTTGATAACCCTCCAGTTCGAGGGAGTAATTGACGAGACCCGGCGGAAGAACAAAATTAGCGATATCAGTCTCCCCGATCCACTCCCCATCGATATAGACCGAAGCTCCCTCCGGGGTGCTTGAGAAAGATAAGGTGGCGTAGGGAATCACCTGCACCAAAAGCCGGAACGGTCGGAGACCGCGATCTCGTGCTTCCTGAGGAAAATCTTCGCTGGAAAAATTTCGATCAAATTCCGCGCGAATTTCTCGATTCTCCTCGAGCGTATCTTCGGAGTGCTCCGCTAAAAATCCTTGCTCGATCGACTCCTGACCAAGCCATGCCGCGTATTGTCGCGCCCGATATTCGGGCACGGCCACCGCGCGGTAAGTTACCCCTGCTTCACGGTGTTTAAAAACGACCGGCTGCTCTTTAATTCCCTCCTCTTTACGAAACTTATTCCAGATCCGTTTGCTGACGTAGAGATCAGAGAGATGACGATCTCCACGCGCAGCATACTTCATCCCCTGCGCATCAATCCACGGCTGACTCTCGATAGGGGGCGCGAAGCGCTTCATCGCTACCGGAATGATCATCGACTGAGCCCCGTCGTCCGAGATCTCGACATCAATCATCTCATCGCGATACCCCCGACGTTTGAGAACGATCTTAAGGCGCTCGCCCACAACTAGGTTCCTTAGACGCAACGGGGTCGCGCCTAACCAAGTCCCTTCCGTATCGTAAGCATCCACTCCGGAAAGCACCGTTTTCTGATCCGAGACGCTGCTCACCTTCGCGGTGACATAGCGAATCGGGAGCGGTATCCTGCGTCCTTCGATCACAGTTTTCCCCCAACTATTCTGGAACCAGATCTGACCGACCCCAAGCGCGAAAAGGCTGAGCAGGAGAACGACAAGCCCGGTATAAGCCGGGATTTTCCGGCGTTGCTTCTTCCCCTTTTCAAGGCGCGCCAAAGCCCCAGCAAGTTCTTCCGCCGAGGTGATTTTTCGCTTCGCAATTCTCGGCTCGCAGACGTCGCATATCAGCCGATTAAGATAGAGCCATTTCTTACGCTGCTTTTCCGGCGGGCCATCTTCCGGGAGCTCGGGAAATTGGAGGCGATCCATCCCCGTTGACATCTCATAAAGAACCTTCCCCAAGCTGTAGAGGTCCGCCCCTGCAGACCCCGGACCTTCAGGAGGGACAAACCCCTCCGTGCCCACAAAGGTTCGCTGATCAACAGCTGCGACCAAACCGATGTCAGCAAGTTTAGCGACCCCATCCACAAAGATAATATTCGAGGGCTTAACATCCCGATGGGTGAGTCCTTTCTTGTGCAGATGATCAAGCGCTTCAGCAAGAAGACGTCCCGTTTTAATACAAAAATTGGTATCGAGAGCCGTGCCGTTAGCCAGCTTCATATCCGTCCGCAGCGTGCGCGGCTCATACTCCACTGGATTAAACTCATCAGAATAGGCGTCATCGCCCAGCTCCATCACATAGTAGTAAAAAGGAGAATCTCCCACCGTTCTTCCTACGTGGAGAACATGAACCAAGCCCGGATGGCCTCGCGAGATGGGCTCGAACTTAAGAATCCCCTCGAACTCACGCTCAAAAGTCCGCTCGTCGGTGAAATCCTCCCGATAAACAATCTTGACCCCTCGCATCGCCCCGGTAACCCCCCGCGCCAGCCACACCTCACCATACGAACCACCGCCCACCTTGCGGAGGACCTCGTGATCCGGGATATGAGGGTCAGGCCTAATTTTCTTCACCGTTTTTGTCGAGCTTCGCAAGCTCCTTCTTAAGGACGGAACCCACGCGATGCTTCGCAAGGTAAACCTGAGCCATGCTCACGCCAAGGTGGTCCTGCACTTTTTTCGCGTCCCACTGCTTAATTACGTAATAGTCAAAAATCTGATACTGCTTGGGCGAGACCTGACCCTTGACCTTGGTCAAAGCCATATCCGCGATGTTTTTTTTCCACTCGACATCCCACATCCGATTGAGCAAGTCACCCTTCGGATCTTCGAAACGATCAATCACAGCCGTCTTCCGCTCGTCATCCCAGCCGCCACCCGGCATCGCCGTATCCTTTTTTCTCTTCCTAAACTGATCATTAATGCGCCACCGCGTCATGTTCATCAGCCAAGTCTTGAACGATCCTTGGTTCGGATCGTAAAGATTCTTCTTACTTTGCTTCGCAATCGAAAGAATCGTTTCCTGCACCGTGTCAAAGGCCTCATCCTGGCGCAAGCCGGCCTTAATTCCAACCGAGTAGATCAGCTTCCAGTAGGTCTTGTAGAATTCATCCCACGTCCTTTGATCTTCCCAGTTCTCAAGACGCGCGATGAGGCTCTTTCTCGTCTTGGCGTAAACCTTGGTGAGATCGACCTCCCCCTCCTTCAGCTTCTTCCCCGCTTTCTTTGCTACTTTTTTTACCACTTTCTTAGCCATTGCTGTGAGGACTATACCATAACAGAGCGCCAAAGTCTTTCGCGTCCTATCGAAAAGATCAGCGCGCTTAAGAAGTTCGGATGAGTTAAGGAGGCACGAATGTGTTGCCCCACCCTCCCAAAAGGCATTAGTATCTACGTCCTTCACCCCTAATCCTTTCAATAGTCCTCTCACCCCTACGGACTATTTTCAGGGAAACCCCCTAGCGATGCTGCGACTATGTCAACTTCTCAGCTGAATCCGGCTCAACACGTTGAGCGGATTCGAGAAATTATAATGGGCCGGGACCTTAATCAGGTCAACGGTCGTCTAGAACGTATCGAGAACGGTCTCGGTAGCGAAGAATCTTCCACCTCTAGTGTTGCCCTTGGCGAACTCCGGCAATCATTTTCTGATCTTCAAGAGGACTGCCACCGCCTTCGTCTCGAACTTCACCAAGAAAAGATCATGCGCAAGCAGCAGCTTACGCAAATCGATCAACACCTGAGCAAGATGACTCAACTTCCCGGGAAACAAGCCTCACCGATGGATTCGGACGAACTAGCCTCCCAGATGGCTGCTCGGATTGATGCCCGCTTCCGCGAAATGATGACTCATTTACAAACCGAACTCCTGCAGTGGAAAGGTCAGCTCGATCGCGATGTCCAAGCCCTCCGTGAAGTTAAGATTGATCGCAAAGACGTCATGCAGCGCTTCGCGAGGATCGTAAGCGCGGCAATGGCTGATGAGGATGAGCCCAACCCAAAAGACGGCTTCTTGCTGTAACTCCCAGCACCATGAGCACCATGAGCACCCCTTCCATCCCCGGACTCGAGAAACTTGAACGGCGCACTCCCCTGCCCTCCATCAAGCAACTTCTCGCCTCCAATCCACTGCCCGATAACTCTCCAAGCCTTCCCCCGCTCAGCGAACTCATGCCTCCCTTGGCACAACTTCCCAAGCTCTTACCCATCCCCCTCTCGCAGCGCTCTCAGGAAAAACTAGTCCCGATCCCTCCAGTCGGCTCCCTAGCAGAACGAGTTTCCCGTAGCATGGAGGACAAGATCGACTTTGCCGCTATCCCGGACGCTAATCAAACAAAGCCAGCTGCTCAGCCCGCCAAGGCTCCCCCGATTACGGAAAAGACTCCCCTTCCTGTTCTTCCCGAAGCCCCTATCACCAAACCCTCAACCCCGGCGGACCGCTTGGCATCCCCGGAAATGTCCTACCCCATTCCCTCACCGTTTGAGCCTAAAGCGCCTGATCTGGTTCTACCAGACGACGATTCGCCAGCCCACTTACCCCCTCCCGCCAAAGAGCCAAGCGCTCCCATAGAGCCCCTCACCCCTCCCAGCTCATCAGGAGGCGGCACCGATGAAGACCTTATCGACGCCCTTCTGCCCTTGGTCGAATCCTCCTTAGAAAAGGCACTCTATGCCCCCCAGACCGGTCTCCACACCTATTTGGAGCCGATGCTTCGCAGCACCGTGCGTCGCGCCATCTCCGAGCAGATGCAAACCGCTCACCACTTCGACCGCATCAGCACCGCCGATCGCTTGACGTGGAGAATGAAGGCTCTCTTCTCAAGCCAAACCTTTGATGATATCGTGTTTGACCGCACCCACCGCTACCAAGTCGAAGAGGTCTTCCTAATGCGATACGACACCTTTTCCCTCATCAGCTACGCAAGTCATGACCCAGCGCGACACGCTAATCCTAAAAAGATTCGCTATGATTTCGGCCGTCTCATGGCCGAATTGAAAGATGGCAATGGCGAACTGAGAAAAAGTTTCGACCTTCCCGACAAGCGCAGCGCTCTGATCCGCCAAGGACGCCACGGCTTCCTCGTCGCGGTCGTCCGGGGCCGCGCTAATACCTTAGTAAGAGCTGACCTTGACTACACCCTCGAACAAGTTGAGCAGCGCTTCGAAAAACGACTCCGCTCTGAAGGGCATCATTTCATCCACGTCCTCCAGCCCATTCTCGAGAGCTGCCTCCTTATCCAATCGCCCGCGGCTCCTAAATAGGACCGTAGGCTTCTCGTGCCAGCTAACTCCCGCGGGCGTCACAGACGTTGACTCCCGCGCATTTGCATCCTTTTTGCTGGAATGAAGTTTCAATCATTCCCAAGCTCTGTTTTTCGTTATGATGGACCGCAGAGAACTTCTCAAGATGATCGCCACCACTGTCGGTGGCACCGTGGCCTTGCCCGAGAGCGCCTTCGCCCGCATGGGTGAACCCCTCGACGCGGCGAATCTCACTTTCTTCAGCCAAGCCCAGCGCGCTCAGACCGCCATGATCGCAGAAGCGATCATCCCAGAAACCAATACCCCAGGTGCCATCAAAGCCGGAGTCCCCGGCTGGATCGAGGTGATCGTGAAAGACTGCTTCGCCCCTGATAATCAACAAATCATCCTCGTCGGCCTCGCCGATCTCACCAAGCGCTGTCAAGCGGACCATGGCAAAAGCATCGCCGAGCTTTCCCCGGACCAACAGGTCGCCTTCTTAACAAAATATCAATCTGACACCCGCGCAAAGCGATCAAAGCTCAGCAAAACCGAAGGCTGGCAACCACCTACCTTTATCGATCAATTTAAGGAACTCGTCAAAGTCTGCTACTGCAGCTCGGAAATCGGCGCGACACAGGCCTTCGATTATCAACTCGTGCCCGGAAAATGGGTCGCTGACATGCCCCTCGAACCCGGCCAAAAGGTCTGGGCGATGTAATCCTAAAAACCAATATCATGAATCTTTCGATCAAAGGTAAAGCCGACCACACCTACGACGCCATCGTCGTAGGCTCGGGCGTCTCGGGAGGCTGGGCCGCCAAGGAACTCACCGAAAAAGGCCTCAGGACGCTCGTCCTCGAGCGCGGGCGGGACCTCAAGCACATCGCAGACTACTCGACCACTAATTCCGCCCCATGGCAGCTCCAGTGGCTCAATACCCCCTCGCGCGAAATGCTCGAGCAACAGCCCATCCAAGCCCGCGCCGGCTACACCATCAAACCCGATGCCAGCTACCTCTTCGTAGATGACAAAGATCATCCCTATATCGAAAAAAAATCGTTCGACTGGTTGCGCGGCTACCACACCGGCGGCCGCTCCCTCATGTGGGGACGCCAGAGTTACCGCCTAAGTCCACTCGATATGGAGGCCAATGCCAAAGAAGGAATCTCGATTCCTTGGCCCATCTCCTATCACGAACTCGCACCCTGGTATTCCTATGTCGAAAAATTCGCTGGCATCTCGGGATCAAAGGAAGATCTCGCGCAGCTCCCCGATGGCGAATTTCAGCCAGCGATGGACCTGACCCCTCCCGAACTTGATCTCAAAGCCGCCATTGAAGGAAAATGGAAAGGGCGAACCCTCATCCCAGGCCGCGCCGCTCACCTCACCGCTCCCACCGCAGAGCAGATCGCCCTAGGCCGCGCCCCCTGCCAATACCGAAACCTCTGCCGCCGCGGATGCCCCTACGGAGCCTACTTTTCCAGCCAAGCAACAACCCTGCGCGCTGCCGAAAACACCGGCAAAATGGTGCTGCGTCCCAACTCGATCGTCCACTCGGTGATCTACGATGATAAAGCAGAGAAAGCCATCGGAGTTCGCCTCATTGACGAGATCACCATGGAAACGATTGAGTTCTACGCACGCATCATTTTTCTCAACGCCTCCACCATCGCCTCCACCGCCATCCTGCAAAATTCCACCTCTAAGCGCTTCCCTACCGGGATGGATGAAAGCGGATCGCTCGGCGGATACCTCATGGATCACCACCTCAGAGCAGGAGCGAGTGGCTCACTCGATACCCACCAAGATCGCATTAGCTATGGCCGCCGCCCAAATGGCTTCTACATCCCGCGCTATCGTAATTTCCACGAAAAACCAAATACCGACTACCTCCGCGGCTTCGGCTATCAAGGATGGGGTCGCCGCCAAGGGTGGTCCCGTGAAATCAGTGGCTTCGGCGCTGACTTTAAGAAAAAAATGACCTCCTTCGGACCCTGGTCCATCGGGATGATGGGCTTCGGAGAATGTCTCCCTTACGCGAACAACCGGATCTCTCTCAGTAAAGATCAAACCGACAAATGGGGCCTACCCCTCGTCATCGCCGATGCTGAATTCCAGCAAAATGAAACTAACATGCGCGAAGACATGATGAATGATGCTGGAGAAATGCTCGAAGCGATGGGTGCTAAGAACGTCTCGAGAAACAACGATAAGCCGGCCATCGGTCTGGGGGTCCACGAAATGGGAACCGCGCGGATGGGAAGTTCCCCAAAAGAATCTGTCCTCAATAAGCATAACCAAGTCTGGGGCGCAAAAAACGTCTTCGTGACCGATGGTTCTGCCATGGTCTCCGCAGGTTGCACCAACCCCTCGCTCACCTACATGGCCCTAACCGCTCGCGCCGCTGACTTCGCCGTTAGCGAGATGAAGAAAGGAAACATTTAAGAATGGTCTCACCCCGAAAGGCTCACTCGACGTCCCTCACCCAGCCACGAACAAAACCGTCACCCTTTAACCCTAAAGAGGGAAATTGTTTTCATGTTTTATTTGACGTGAAGTTTTCCACAGGTATTGTCTACCGCTAACAAACGAATCAATCGATCTAACAAGAAAAAACTGCATGAAACTAACCCTACTCCCACTTCTCTTCTCCGCCCTCGCCATCGTGCCAATGGCGGCCAAAGATAATCTCCCCACCACTGCCGAAGAGCAAAAAGGCTTCACTCCCGCTGCGGTCCTTCAAGACCTCATGGACGGCAATAAGCGCTTCATCGACGGCAAGCTCACCGCACCGAATGTCAAAGACCGCGTTGCGGCGTCTGCCGAAGGTCAATTTCCGAAGGCAGTCATCCTCTCCTGCCTCGACTCCCGGGTCCCCGTCGAACAAATATTCGACCAAGGGATCGGTGACGTCTTCGTCGGCCGCGTCGCCGGAAACGTCGAAAACGTCGATCAGCTCGGCTCGATGGAGTTCGCCACTGCGGCTGCCGGAGTGAAGCTCGTCATGGTCCTCGGTCACGAGGCTTGCGGCGCTGTCAAAGGTGCCTGTGATCATGTCGAACTCGGTAACCTCACCGACCTCCTCGCCAAGATTAAACCTGCGGTCGATGCCGTCGAAGGATTCGAGGGCGAGCGCACCTCCAAGAACTCTGAGTTCGTCGCCGCGGTCGTGAAAAAGAACGTGGAAATGACCGTCGCTGATGTTCGTGAGCGCTCCAAGGTGCTCGCTGACCTCGAGAAAGAAGGCAAAATAAAAATCGTCGGCGCCCTCTACTCTCTCCACACCGGAGAAGTGACTCTCCTCAACTAGGTCTCATTTAAAAAACTCACCATAGTCCCCGGTGGTTCATCCCATCGGGGACTTTTTTTCGGCTAATCCATTGCTTTCCTGAGCGGACAACTCTCCCCCCCTACCGCAGCAGAACACCGGTAAGACTCTAACAGGAGCTTGGATTGCTTTGCCAAATGCCGCCTCACTTCGCGCCGCTTCCCCCTCTCTCGCGAAATTTTCATGCTATCGTAGGCGGTCGTCTGGTGCCGGAGCCAGGCAATCACAGCAGACTCCGCGCGCTGCTCGATCGGAATCCGCTGCGTTCTCGCTACGGTGCCGCTCCCCACCGGAATTGCATGATCAGTGACGGCCTTGGCCACCCGATTAGCAAGATCCAGATGAGCTTCGTGAAAGTCGAGAAACTGGAAAACGGCGCTTTCGAAATCCTCAGCGTAGGCCACCTGCTTTTTCGCGCTTCGAACCCGCCCTGCTTCGAGCTTCCTCTGGTAAGCCGGCTCCGCGCGCTCTCTTACGAGATTTGCTCTCAAAGTCTCAATGCGCTCTTCCGGCGCCCAGATTCCTCGGGAGAAGCGCTTTCTCCCCTTCATCTCCACAACGGTCCACGAAGGTCCATCCTTCTTAATTCTCCGGCTCAGCGCAGCGTCACCCGGCGGGAGCAGCGCCCAAGCCTCAGGGACTTCTAGAATCTTCCCCTCAGCACTGATTACTTCTCTATCTTTAGCAGAGGGACGAACCTCGAGCGCCTCACGTCCCATCGCTCTGCCTGACCTTAGCGATAACACCCTCCAAGACTGCTGGATCCATTTTCAAAAGGTTCGCTTCTTGGGGAAACTCCCCACCTTGAACTTCTGCGATATATTCCCCGAAAGCCGCGACCCGCTCGCGCTGAAGGCGCTCGAACTCGCCCGCGAAATCCCGGTAAGCCTTAGCGTGGCGTGGTAATCTCTCATCATAATCGCCCAAGATATCATCAGAAAAGAGGAACTGAGTATCACAACCTTTTCCTGAACCCAGCGACATAAGAATCATCCGCGTCTCGCTCGCGATAAAGGAAGCAAGGTCACTCGGGACGCACTCGATCTCAGCCGCGTAAGCACCGGCGGATTCAAGATCCTTCATCTGCTGGTAAAGCTTGACCGCTTCGGCCTCTTTCTTCCCAATTCCACGATAGTTCGTCCACGTAACGTGGCGCGGAATCATCCCGAGATGGCCCACCACTGGAATACGTTCCCGGGCCATTCCCTCAATAATAAATGGGCTTCCCGAACAGTAGACCGAGCTTGCTCCCATCTCCAGCGCCTTAAACCCGATGCGAATGGCATCCTCTTGCGTCGCGATCCCATGAGGCGTGGCGCAGGAAAAAAAGCTCTTCGGGGCCGCATCCACCAAGATCGGGAGGCGAGCCTGAGCCTCGGGCGAATCAAAGCTGCAGCTCATGATGTCAATCCCGGCCTCTTCCGCCGCAGCAGCTTCCTCAGGACTCTTCACGTGGATGTGGGTCAGAATACGTTTCCCCTTAAGCTTTTGAAGATCGTAGACGGTGTATTTTTTTCTGGGGCGGAGCATTTCGGGAGCGAGGCTAAAATGACAAAGCACCCTTTGGCAACTCTCGTGACTCCTTTGCCAGAAAAACTTGCCATACCTTACTGCCGTTCAACGAAAAAGTTTTCCGAAAGTTTCAAATTTAGTCTTGCAAGGAAATCCCGGCAGTCGTATTTCACCGCCGCTGCCGCGAGGCAGTCCACGAACAACATTCCGATGTTTAATTGGGTAGATGGCCGAGTGGTTAAAGGCGGCAGACTGTAAATCTGCTCACGTAAGTGTACGAAGGTTCGAATCCTTCTCTGCCCACCAACTTTCCTGAAAAAGGGTCTTCCAAGCAAGGGAGACCCTTTTTTTATAGCACATTTCTGCTTATCCTAAGCCTAGTTTTCGGCTCACCAGAAGACTTTGTGAAATATTTCACAAAGTCGCTTTACGGGATGAGGCCTTCTTTGCATAGTGCCGCCGCGAAGGGGCAATTCCTGCCCCAATCTAACCCGCGCCGACCATGAGCGAAGACGCAACGGCCACTGCCGAAACAAAGCTTCCGAAGGACCTTGCCGCTGAAAAGGGCTTGGTCAATGTGCAGATTGATGGCCACTGGATTCAGGTCCCCCGTGGCACCCGGATGATCGAGGCCGCCAAGATTGCCGAAAAAGAGGTGCCGCACTATTGCTACCACCCAAAGCTCTCCTCACCGGGAAACTGCCGCATGTGCCTCGTGCAGATGGGCATGCCCCCCCGCCCCGCCCCGAATGAGGAGCCCACTTATGGCGACGATGGCTTCCAAGAAATCGGATGGATGCCCCGCCCCGTCATCGCCTGCGCGAACACGGTGGCGGAAAATATGGGAATCCGCACCACCGGAGAGCTCGTCGAGACCTGCCGCGAGGGCGTGATGGAGTTTCTTCTCATTAATCACCCGCTCGACTGCCCCATCTGCGACCAAGCGGGCGAGTGCAAGCTTCAGGAATTTTCGGTCGAGCACGGCCGAGGACATTCGCGCTTTCAGGAAAATAAAATCAAGAAACCGAAAAACGTCGATATTGGAAAACACATCCGCCTCGATGACGAGCGCTGTATCATGTGCAGCCGCTGCATTCGCTTCATGGATGAAGTTGCTGAAGAGCCCGTCCTCGGATTCTCCCAACGCGGCACCCACACCTCGGTCACCGTCCACCCGGGCCGACGTCTCGATAATAATTACGCTCTCAACACCGCAGACATCTGTCCGGTAGGAGCACTCACTTCAAACGACTTCCGCTTCCAGATGCGAGTTTGGTTTTTGAAAGAGACCAAGAGCATCGACCTCAACTGCGGCACTGGCTGTAATACCGTCATCTGGACACGCGGGAATGAGATCTTCCGCGTCACTCCGCGCGAGAACAACGCCGTGAATTCCTCGTGGATGCCCGATAGTCATCGCCTGAATTTCCACCATCTTGAGTCCGAAGCCCGTCTCACCACTCCCCTCGTCTTAAGGGAGGGTCAGCACAGCGCCGCCAGCTGGACCGAGGCCATCGCAAAGGCAGCCGAAGGGCTGAACATGCGCCAGCCAAAAGAAGTCGCAATCATCGCCTCGGCCCGTATGAGCAATGAGGAGCTTTACCTTGCGAAAAAAATAGCGGACTCGATCGGAACCGACCTCATCAGCACCGTGGCTCGCATCGGCGACTCGGATGGCAAGCTCATCTCCGCCGACCGCAACCCGAACTCAACCGGCGCGGCCCTCATTTTAGGAAATGAAGACCCTACCGAGAAGCTCGACGCCATTCGAGAAGGAGTCGCCTCGGGACGCATCAAGGCGCTCGTCGTCCTTCGGGAAGATCTGCTCGAAGAAGCTGGCTTCGACGAGAAGGACCTCGCCGGCCTCGACCACCTAGTATCCTCAAACATTCTCGCCAATCCCACTGCCGCTCTCAGTAAGGTCGTCCTCCCCGGAGCCGGCTTCGCCGAAAAGCGCGCCACTTATGTCAACGTCACCGGTCGACTCCAGCGCGCCTTCCAAGCCACGCTCGCTCCCGGCGATGCCCGTGAAGATTGGGAGTCACTTGCCGCTCTTCTCGCCGCACTTGAGAAAAATTACACCGCACCCGCTTCCGTCGACGGCGTCATCAAAGCACTCGCTGAGGAAATTCCCGCCTTCGCAGGCCAAAGCTTCGGCAGCATTGGTGACCAAGGCGTTCAGCTTACCGAAACCGGCGTCACCATTCCTCTCCTCGAGCAAGAAAAGGCGCGTGTCGAAAGCGGCCTGATCAACGGCTAAGACGCACCGCACCATGGACACCACCCTCCTCATTGCCACCGCCATTAAAATTGGCGTCTTCCTGGGCCTCACGCTGACCTTCGTAAGTATCGCCGTCATTTTTGAGCGTCGCTTCTCTGCCGTCATCCAAGACCGCGTCGGGCCGAACCGGGCCAACCTCCCCATCTCTATCTTAGGTTTCAAAAAAGACCTCGCTCTCCCGATCGGAGGCCTCACCCAGCCGATGGCAGACGGCCTCAAGTTCATCCTCAAGGAAGACTTCACCCCCTCATACGTCCGTAAGGCCTTCTTTTGGCTAGCGCCCTGCATGACGATGGTTCCGGCCCTCATCACGATGGCCGTCATCCCCTTCGGCAGTCCCATGCAAGTCGGCGAACACCTCATCCCGCTCGCCGTGGCAGACCTCAATGTCGGCCCCCTATTCATCTTCGCGATCGCCTCGCTTTCAGTTTACGGAATCACCCTCGCGGGATGGTCTTCTAACTCGAAATACCCTTTCTTCGGGGGCGTCCGCGCCTGCGCCCAGATGATCTCCTACGAAATCGCCCTCGGCCTTTCGATCATTCCCGTGCTGATGATGTTTGGCAGTCTCAATCTCGGCCACATTGTCGAGGAACAAGCCAAGAACGGCTGGCTCCTCCTCCCCTTCTGGGGCGAGGGCTTGAGCGTCGAGCGCTGGGTAACTCTCCCTCCGCTGATTATCACTTTTTTCATCTTCACCACCTCGATTTTCGCCGAAACCAACCGCATGCCTTTCGACCTCCCGGAGTGTGAGACTGAACTCGTAGGCGGCTACCACACGGAGTATTCCTCGATGAAGTTTGCCCTGTTCTTCCTCGGCGAATATGCCGCGATGATCATCGGATCCGCTCTGATCGTCACCCTTTTCTTCGGTGGCTGGTCCATCGGGTTTGGAATCGATGGCCTCCTTCCCACCGGTGCTTGGTGGGTCAGCCTCATCCACCTCGGCTGCTTCCTCACCAAGGTGACCATTTTTATCCTCTTCTTCATCCTCGTCCGCTGGACCATCCCTCGATTCCGTTACGACCAGCTTATGGATCTAGGCTGGATCGTCTTCTTTGAAGCCGCCCTTATCAACGTCTTCCTCATGGCCCTCCTCCTCGCTTACCCGAGCCTAGGGTGGACCGTCATTCCCGCCGCCATCGTCCTCGTCGCCGCCACCATCGTCTTGATCAAGATTGCTAAATCAGCAACTCAACCCTCCGCCTACACGACCAGCTCGGTCTAACGCCCTACTGCCATGGCTACCATCAAAGTCAAACGTCCCGATCTCACAGCCGGTGAGAAAATCTATTTCGGATCGATTTTCAAAGGCATGGTCATCACGCTCCGCCACGCCTTCAAATCCCTCTTCGGAAAAAGTGTCGGCGCTGACGAACTCGCCTCTTCTGGGATGGGCATCACGATGCAGTATCCTGAGGAAAAGTGGGACGCCCACATGCCGGAATACTACCGCGGCACTCCCGCTCTCGTCACCGATGAGCAGCAGCGCGAGCGCTGTGTTTCCTGCCAGCTCTGTGAGTTCATCTGCCCTCCTAAGGCGATCAAAATCGTTCCCGGCGAAATTCCGGCCGACGACGAGTGGGCAAAGGTCGAAAAGCGCCCGAAAGAATTCGAGATCGACATGATCCGCTGCATCTACTGCGGAATGTGCGAGGAAGTCTGCCCGGAGCAGGCGATCTACCTCCGCCCAGACTACATCACCGTAGGCACCTCCCGCTCGGAAATGGTTCACGATAAAGAGCGCCTCTACGAGATCGGCGGAACGCGCGTGGGCCTCGTCAATAAGTGGAACGAGCTAAAGTAAACGATGGACACGATCATTTTCTACCTTTTCAGCATCCTCGCCGTCGTTGGCGCGGTTCTTCTTGTCCTCCTCCGCAATCCGGTCTCAAGCGCCCTATCGATGGTTCTCTCCTTCGTCGGGATGGCCGGGCTTTTCATCGGGCTCAACGCCTACTTTGTCGGCATCATCCAGATCCTCGTCTACGCCGGAGCGATCATGGTCCTCTTCATCTTCATCATCATGCTTCTCGATCTGAACGAGGAGACCAAGGCCAAGTTCAAGACCTCCACCATCCTCGCGGGCGTCATCCTCCCCCTCCTCCTCGTCGTCCAGGTGCTCGGCGTCCTGCAATCGGGTGAGGACAGAGACTTCATCCCGATCACCAAGAAATCTCTCGCCCTATCTTCGGAAAATGACGACCTCGTCGGCCAAGAAAAGATTCGCGAGATTATGACCCATCCCACCACTCCCCAGCTTCCAGATACCAATCTGATCGGGATGACTATCTTCCGGGGTTTCAATTTCCCTCTTCAAGTAATGGGCGTCCTCCTCCTCGTCGCCACCGTGGGCGTCGTCGTCCTCTCCAAGCGCAGTGCTAAATCTCCCAAATCTTAGATCCTTTCGATATGGCTTCGCTTAACGATTTCCTTTTTGTCTCCGGGCTCCTCTTCGCCATCGGTCTGGCCGGGGTGATGATTCGCCGTAATATTATCGTCATTTTCATGTGCCTCGAGCTCATGCTCGCAGCTGCAAATATAACGCTGGTCGCCTTTTCGAGACATCACATGTCCGGCGGCCTCCCTGATTACGATGGTCAGGTCCTCGTCTTCTTTATCATCACCGTCGCGGCTGCCGAAGTCGCAGTCGGACTCGCGATCATCGTCGCGCTTTACCGAGCGCGGCAGACCATCAATGTCGAGGATCTCACCTCGATGCGCGGCTAACATTTACGACCCATGGATTCTCTCGCTTGGCTTCTCCTCGCGCTGCCCCTCCTCTCGGCAGCGACGATTCACTTCGGCCTGAAACGGCTTCAGACAGTTTCAGCAATCGTATCGACCGCGATCGCGGGCGCGATTCTAATCATCTCGATCATCCTGCTCGGTGCCGAAGATTCGCTGGTCGCCTTTAACTGGGCGAGTGTCCCGGGTGTCAATATCCAGATCGGCCTCCAGCTAGATTCCTTTGCCAAAAACATGATGATCGTAGTCACCGGAGTCGGTTTCCTCGTCCACCTTTTTTCGCTTTCCTACATGAAGGACGACTCGGCGAAGGCCCGATATTTCGGAGCCCTCTCGCTCTTTATGTTCTCAATGACGGGCATCGTTCTCGCCTCGAACTTCATCATGATGTTCATCTTCTGGGAGCTGGTGGGACTGAGCTCCTACCTCCTCATCGGCCATTGGTATGAGAAGGACTCCGCTGCGGACGCGGCGAAGAAGGCCTTCCTCGTCAACCGAATCGGCGACTTCGGCTTCATGATCGGCATTTTGATGCTCTGGGGCATCGCTGGGACCTTCACCTTTACCGAACTCTCTGCAGGTCTTGCCGCGAATTCCTACTCCGGCTTTTTCCTCGGAACCGCGATCCTCTGCATCTTTGCTGGTGCGATGGGCAAGTCGGCTCAGGCCCCCCTCCACGTCTGGCTCCCCGATGCCATGGAAGGGCCCACACCGGTCTCCGCCCTCATCCACGCCGCCACCATGGTCGCAGCCGGTGTTTTCATGATGGCTCGGCTTTACACTTCGATCGGGGTCGACCTAATCGGCGAACTTTGGGGGGTCCACACCATCGCTTGGATCGGAGGCATCACCTCTCTTCTCGCCGCTCTCATGGCGACCCAGCAGGACGACATTAAGAAGATCCTCGCCTACTCCACTCTCTCGCAGCTCGGCTACATGGTCATGGCGGTCGGCCTTCTCGATCCCGCAGCGGGAATGTTCCACCTTTTCACCCACGCTTGGTTCAAGGCGCTTCTCTTCCTCGGCTCCGGCGCCGTCATTTATGCCTGCCACCACGAGCAGGACATCTGGAAAATGGGTGGTCTTAAGAGCAAGATGCCTCTCACCTTCATCACCTTCCTGATCGGAACCCTCGCCCTTTGCGGATTCCCGCTCACCGCAGGCTTCTTTTCGAAAGAGCAGATCTTCGAAGCGACGCTTCATGCCGGGAATTTCCCGCTCTTCATCCTCGCTGTTTTGGTAGCGACGCTGACAACTTTCTACATGCTCCGCCTTTTCTTCATCGCCTTCCTTGGAAAAAACCGGAGCGAGAACGCGGAGCACGCAAAGGAGGTGGGCCCACTCATGATGATTCCTCTTGTCATCTTAGCCATCATGGCTGTCGCCTCAGGCTACCTCCGAGGCTTGGCACCTGGCGATACCGCCGCTTACCACACGAACTTTCTCGCTCTGGGAGCCTCGATCGGGGCCTTCATCGTCGGAGCCTTCTTCGCTTGGAAATTCTATTTCAATGCCGAGAGCGAGCCCTTTGCCGATAACAAGATCGCCGGTATCTTTCGCAATAAATTCTACCTCGACGAGTTCTACGCCAAGCTCGTGAGCTACTTCCAAGATGCGGTCGCCGCCGTCGTTCACTTCATTGATGAACTCGTCATCGGCGGTCTCCTCGTCGGGGGCTTCTCTCGCGCCGCTGGCGGGATCGGCCGTCTCTTCACCCGCATGCAGTCTGGTAATCTCCAGACCTATGCCAGCCTCTTCGGCCTCGGGGTCATCCTCGTCATCTATCTCACGGTCTTCGTCTCATGAGTGTCATCTTCGTCCTGATTCCCCTGCTTGCTGCCCTCGCCATCTTTTGTGGTGCTAAGGCCCGCCTCACTGCGCTCATTGCCTCCGGCCTGACCCTTTTCCTCGGGCTCGGTTGCGTTTTCTGTTTCGACGCTCCCGTTTGGACGATGTCGCTGCAAGTGCTCGCCACACCTAATCTGCACCTCGCGCTCGGATTCTACGATGGCATGAGCGTCGTCATGGTTCTCCTGAGCGTCCTTGTTCTTTTCGCCGCCGTGCTCCACGGCGGAGCGCCTGAAGGTCGCGAAAAACTTTGGTATGCCTCCAGCCTCTTGATCGGCACGGGCGCGCTAGGAGCCTTCCTTTCGACCGATCTCTTCTTCTTTTACGCCTTCCACGAGCTCGCCCTGATTCCGACCTTCCTCATGATCGGAATGCTCGGCAAAGGGGAGCGAAAAGAGGCCGCTTGGAAGATCACCATCTACCTCGCCTTTGGATCAATTATCCTACTCGCCGGGCTGCTGCTGCTAGTCAATGCCTCAGGATCTGAAACTTGGCTCTTCAGTGACCTTCTTGCCTCGGAAATCGCGCCCTCGTCGCAAAAGTGGATCGCTGCCCTTCTCATTGTCGGCTTCGGAACCTTGGTCTCCCTCTTCCCTTTCCATTCCTGGGCTGCTCCCGCCTATGCCGCTGCTCCTACGCCAGTGGCCATGCTCCACGCCGGGGTGCTCAAGAAATTCGGTCTTTACGGTCTCATCCGCCTCTTCCCTATGGTCTCCGAGGGGATGCAGTTCTGGCTGGGTTGTCTCATTCCGCTTCTGCTCGCGAATATTCTCTGGGTCGGCTTTGTCACTCTGAACCAGAAGCGGCTCGACACTCTCCTCGGCAACTCCTCAGTGATGCACATGGGTTACATTTTTCTCGCCTTTGCCGCTCTCGTCGATGCCGGAAGTGAGGCCGCTAATGGCATTGCCATCCCCGCCGCAATCGTCCTGATGTTTGCTCACGGAATTAGCATAGCGATGCTCTTCTGCCTCGCTGACTCGATTCAGAAGCGCACCGGAACTCTCGAGTTGGCCGATCTTGGCGGTCTTGCCAAAGCCGCTCCTAAACTCGCCTTCCTTTTTGGTCTCGCAGGCATGGCCAGTATCGGACTTCCGGGCTTAGCCAACTTCTCCGGTGAGGTCCTCGTCTTTCTCTCTGGCTTCGAGGCCTACGAAGGCGGATCACTCGGAATCGTCCAAATTGCTACCATCCTCGCTCTTTGGGGCGTCGTTATCAGCGCCGTCTACATGCTCCGTGCCTTCCGCAAGACCTTTCAAGGTCCCGCGGTCGCGAACTCGACCGGAGTTTCCGATCTCACCTTCTGGGAAAAAGTTCCCGCTCTTATCCTGGCCGCTGCTCTCTTGGTGGTCGGACTTTATCCCAATAGCCTCCTCAGCCTTCTCGGAGAGAGCGGCTGGAAGGCCTTCCCCGCCAGCACCGAGCAAGCTGACAACTAATCCTTTTTCTTAACTTTTCGACTCCCACTCTCTCATGCCTGCTCACTGGTTAGAAGCCTACGTCGTCCTTGCCGGGATCGTCCTCCTCATGCTGGAAGCCTTTCTGCCTCAGAAGGAGAAATTCCTCATCGCCTGCCTTGGGATTGGCGCTCTCATCTTCGGCCTTCTTCTCCTCTTCCTCGCCGAAGCGCCGGAAAATAACGATGAGATGGCCCGCTTCTACGCCTTCGATGCTCAAGCCAAGTTCTTCAAAGGCTTCACGCTCTTAGCAGGAATCCTCGCGCTTATTCTCTGCCTAGACTACCGCAGGGTGCTTGCAAAGTTCACCGCTAATCCAGACTCGGAGGATTCCACTGGCGAATACTACTGCCTCATCCTTTTCGCCTGTGCCGGGATGATGTGGATGGCTTCCGCAAAGGATCTGATCTCGCTCTTCGTCTCGCTCGAACTGACCACCATCACTCTCTACATCCTCGTTGCTTACATGCGTCGGAATGTTGGCTCGCTCGAGGCCGGAGTTAAGTTCCTGATCCTCGGCGCCCTCTCCACTGGCTTTCTCGTCTACGGTATTTCTTGGCTCTACGGCGCCACGGGCACGACCAGCCTTGCTGAGATTGGTCTCCGCATTAGCACCGTAAATTCGACCTACCTCCTCTTCGGGCTCTCGCTCATTCTGATCTCCCTCGCTTTCAAGATCGGAGCGGTCCCGATGCACCTCTGGATTCCCGATGTCTATCAAGGCGCGCCGACCCCTACGACCGCCTTTCTCTCCGTGGCATCGAAGGCCTCAGGTTTCGCGGTCGCCCTGCGGGTCCTCGAACCATTTTTCTTACACGAGCTGACCGCGGCGAAAACCACCTTCATCGTGGCCGTCCTCGCCGGAGCCACGATCCTGCTGGGCAATCTCGCTGCTCTCCCGCAGACAAACTTTAAGCGTCTCCTTGCCTATTCTTCCATCGCCAATGCGGGCTTCATTCTTCTTGGAATCGCATCATGGAATAATAGCGGCGAGCTGAGCGCCTTCCAAATCACGGGCTTCTACTTATCGGTCTATCTTCTGATGACCTTTGCTGCTTTCTTCATCCTCGCCGCGGTCCATCGCGACAGCGGCTCTGATGAGATAGCGGCCTTCGAGGGTCTCTCGACGAGAAATCCCGCCCTCGCGCTCATGACGACTGTGGTCGTGGGAGCGCTCGCTGGTCTTCCCCTCACCGCCGGTTTCTTCGGCAAGCTTTTCGCTTTCCAAGGTGCGGTGAGTGCCGACCTCTGGCTTCCGATTATCTTAGGATTTGTCGGAGTCGCTGCGGGCTTCTACTACTATTTCCAGATCATCCGTGCGATGTATTGGCGCAAGTCGCTCGACACGAGTGACCTCAGAGTAAGGCCACTCTCTTTCTATGTCATCGCTACCCTCACCATTCTAATCGTGATTCTGGGGATCTTTCCTCAGCCGATTCACTGGTTTCTCGGCGCGCAGTAGAAAAGAGGGTCATTCTGCTCTGAGACTGTTTTCTTGAGCAACTTGAGAAAAATAGATGCTACTCTGTTAGCCCTCACTTTCCTCTCTTGCGTAGTGATTTAACATTTGTTCATATTCGCTTGATTTGCAAAGTCACCGAAGGAAGTCATGAAGGAACAGCCCCACCAGTCAGATGCCTGCGGCTCACATGAGGCCATCATTGGCGAGCGCTTGAAGCACTACCGTCTCGAGCAAAATATCAGCCAGACGGATCTCGCGAAGCAAGCCGGGGTCGCCCGCCGCACCATCACCTCCGTCGAAACCGGGCGTGGCTGCACGCTTAATACCCTCCTCAGGCTTCTGCGCGCTCTTAATCGGATGGATCTCCTCAATGATCTTCTCCAAGAGCCCCCTCTCAGCCCCCAAAGTCTGCATTATTCGAGACCCGTCCGGAAGCCGGAGAGGAAATACGCTTCACGACCTCGCCAAAAGCCCTCGGATGAACCCTTTGTGTGGGGGGATGAAAAGAAAATCGAATAATGGAATCAGTTACCGTCATCCTCTACGGAACGCGGATCGGTTCAGTGACATGGGACCGGCAGCGGGAGCTTGGAATCTTTCGATACGATTCCCAATTTCTTACTAGCGGGATCGAGCTCTCGCCAATCCACCTTCCTCTCTCCGGGACGAGCTACACCTTTCCTGATTTGAGCCGTGAAAGCTTCATGGGCCTCCCCGGTCTCGTGGCAGACGCTCTCCCTGACTTTTATGGCAAGCGCGTTATGAATCTTTGGTTCGCTGCACAAGGGCGTGACCTCTCTACCATTAATCCGGTTGAGCGTCTTTGCTTCATCGCTAATCGCGCGATGGGGGCGCTCGAGTTCGAGCCCGGTTCTCTCCCTAGAGGGCCAAATCGATCCTTGGAAGTCGGCTCCTTGTGCGAAGCCGCAACTAGCATTTTACTCGGCGACCCAGAGACGCTCGCTGGCGATGAATTCACAGATTTTGTAAGAGCCTACTCGGTATCAGGAGGCTTTCGCGCTAAGGCGGCTGTCGCTTTTTCTCCCAAAACGAAGACTTTCCGCACCTCCCTAGGAATTCTCGAACACGGATTCGAGCCCTGGCTTATCAAACTCGACGGCGTCGAGAGCAGTGCGGACACGAACCTTAGAGACCCGCCGGGGCAGAGCAGGATCGAGCTGGCGTATCATCGAATGGCCTGCGACGCCGGGATCACGATGAGTCGCGCCGAGCTCTATGAATATCAGGGCCGAGCCCACTTCATGACGCGACGTTTCGACCGCAGCCCCGATGGCAAGAAGATCCACATGCAGACTCTTGCCGCGCTCGGCCACTTCGACTTCACCCACGCGGGCGGCTACAGTTACGAGCAGGCCTTCCAGATCGGGCGACAGCTAGGGCTTGCTTACCCTGAAATCGAGGAACTCTTCCGACGAGCAGTCTTTAATATTCTGGCCCGGAATCAGAACGATCATCCTAAAAACACCTCTTTCTTGATGAATCGACGCGGGGAGTGGTCACTCGCCCCAGCTTACGATCTCACCTTCTCACACAATCCGAACGGCCTAGTCAAGAGTGAGCATAAGATGAGTCTGAACGAAAAACGGGACGACTTTGAGGCCGCTGACTTACAGGCAAGTGCGCGCGAGGCGGAGGTGAAGCCGCGCCGCGTGCGAACCATCATTAATGAGGTCAAGGAAGCCCTGAACCAATGGCCAAAACACGCCTACGCCGCGGGCGTCACCCAAGGATTTAGCATCGGCATCGCCCAACAGTTTCGACAGCTTAAGTGACGAAAACGAGCATCCTTAACCGAGATCGAGCGCGCGGGCTAAGGCGCCGATGATGACTGCCCCATCCTCTGCTCCCACCGAAAAACGGAGGAGGTTAGGCGAAACTCCGCAGGCTTCGGCCCAATCGAGCTCAAAGTAATGAGCAAGCATGGTATAAGGGCAGGCGATGGAGAAATCGGTCCCTAGACTCGGCCCCTTACACAGCTCCAGAGCGTCATAGACGCGGGGCATCTTGCGCGGCTGTTTGAGGGTGAAGGAGATGAGACCGCCATAGCCGCCAGCATCTCGCCGCACGAGCTGATATTCATGCGGCGTGACAAACTTAGGATACCAGACCCGGCCGACTGCGGGATGCTCGGCAAGATAATCGGCTACGAGCTCGCCATTCTCATTCGAGCGGCCAACCCGGCTAGGATAATCTTTCATATTTGCGATCAGGGCTTTGCAGTCGCCCTTGTATAAAAGAGACCCGCCTTTTGTCGCGGTCGCTAAGAAATCGCGAAACTCGGTTGCCCAGACCGACGCTTCGTTAAGCGTCACGCTCCCGGCCATGACATCCCCTTTTCCGTTCACCCACTTAGTAAGACTGGTCGTGACTAGGTCGGCATACTGGAGAACATCGACATTGACGTTACTCGCTACCGTGTCATCTACCACCAAAGGAACTCCGCCTTGCCGGCAAGCTTCAGAAACCCGGACAAGGTTGACACAGCGGAGAAGCGGATTGCTTGGGATCTCACAGTAGACCGCGGCGAACTCGCCCTCCTGAATCCGCCGAATGGCAGTATCAAAATCCTCGCCCTCTGTTTCGTGAAGAAAGACCGCGCCATTCCCAAATTTCTCCTGAATCTTGAGTCCGTCAACGTAAGGAAACTCAAGCTGAAGCGTCTTCTTACTAGGAAACTGATCCATCACCGCACGGAAGGTGGCGTAGATCGCGCTCATCCCGCTCTCGAACACGAAGTGATCATCCAGCGCAGCTCCCGTTGTCTCCGCCAGCTGCTGACGAAGGATGACGCTCGAAACCCCCTCAACTTCCCGCTCGTTCAAGATGTCATCCGCCTGGCGACTGCTCACGATCTCGCCCGTGTGGCGCCAATATTCCATCGCCACTCCAAGCGCTTCCTCCGGAACAATGAGAGCCTGCAAGCCGTCCTCGTAACTCGCGATGCGGGTCGCGCCATTGATCCGCCGCTCGACATAGCGCTGGGCGCGCTGGGCTGCCGCGCGAGTTGGAAAAATCACCGCCCGCTTCCCCCCTTCCGCCACCTCATCCGTCGCCTTTGCGAAAAGGCGCTTCACCATGGGATTTAAGAAGAACCTAGGGTAACCGGTCTCGAGTTTTTGAATGACCTTTTCCCGCCCCTCCTCATACCCGATCACGCTATCCCACGTCGGCAGCGAGACCGCGATGGCATGAGGAGAATCAGGGAGAGGCCGCCCGATGGTGGAGCCATCCCAGAGGGGTTTGGTGAGCAGATCTTGCACGCGGGGATTACTGAGCTGCTTAGCCTCAATTTACAAGTCTGCTATTGTCGATATTTGCGTTGACACCTCATATCGGTCTCACTAGTTTCCCGCTCCTTCGGTTCGCCCAGTCTTCTAACAACGAACTGTAAGGAATTTTCAGGAAATGAAAACGTTCTCTGCCAAACCTACCGACGTCGAGCGCAAGTGGCACGTCATCGATGCTAAAGATGCCATCCTCGGAAAAGTCGCTGTTAAAGCCGCTACCCTCCTTCGTGGAAAAGATAAGCCAATCTTCACCCCGCACATCGACACCGGTGATTTCGTTGTCGTGATTAACGCCGCCGACGTTGTCCTCTCTGGAAACAAGGAGCAGCATAAGATCTACGCACGCCACTCCGGCTACATCGGTGGTCAGACCATCGAGACCCCTGCCAAGCTGCGCAAACGTCGCCCCGAGTATCTTATCGAGTGGGCAGTCAAGGGAATGGTCCCCCGCACCAAGCTTGGCAATGCCCAGCTTTCAAAACTTAAGGTCTACGCCGGATCCGAGCACCCGCACGAAGCCCAAGAGCCCCAAGCTGTTCAACTTTAACATCTGATCCCTTTTTTTTATGAGTGAAATTTTTACCGCATCCGGTCGTCGTAAGACCGCAGTTGCCCGCGTGAACCTTGTTGAAGGTAGCGGAGAAATCGTCATCAATGGCGAGCCCTTCGAAGAAGCCCTTCCTACCCTAATTCTCCAAGGCACCATTCTCGAGCCTCTTCAGCTCACCAGCCTTCGCAACAAGTTCAACATCACCGCCCACACCCGCGGTGGCGGCTCGAATGGCCAGGCTGACGCTATCAAGCTTGCGATCTCCCGCGCCCTCCTTCTTTTCGATCCTGAGCTTCGTCCTGCCCTCAAAGCAGCCGGCCTTCTCCGCCGTGATCCACGTGCTCGTGAGCGCAAGAAGCCTGGTCAGCCCGGTGCTCGTAAGCGCTTCCAATTCTCGAAGCGCTAATCAGCCTCGCCTCCTTTTTCAAAGAGCCGCACTTCGTCCGAAGCGCGGCTTTTTTCGGCCCATTTTTCTTCAAAAAGTCGCGAGAAAGGAGCTGGTCGGAACTTCATAATGAAGCCATTTTTCTCTCATGAAATTGATCTCTTGGAACGTCAATGGCCTGCGAGCGGTGCTGAAAAAAAACTTCACGGAATTCGTTCTCGAACACGATCCCGATTTTCTTTGTCTCCAAGAAACAAAGGCACGCCCGGAGCAGGTTGATCTCCCTCTCGAGCTCGGCCACTACCGCACTTACTGGAACTCAGCCGAGAAGGCGGGCTACTCTGGCACTGCCATTTTCACTAAGACCGAACCTCTCAGCGAGCGCTACGGCATGGACCTCGAGGAACATGATAAGGAAGGCCGGGTCATCGCACTAGAATACGAAAACTACTTCGTGGTCACCGTCTACACCCCGAACTCTAAAAACGAACTCCTCCGGCTTCCCTACCGCATGGAGTGGGACGCCGCCTTCCGAGGCTACCTCAAATCGCTTGAGGCAGAAGGCAAGCCAGTATTGGTCTGCGGCGATCTCAATGTCGCGCACGAAGAAATCGACCTCGCGCGCCCGAAGACGAACCGATTTAGCGCCGGCTTCAGTGACCAAGAACGTGATGGTTTCCGCGAGCTTCTTAAGGCCGGCTTCATCGATACCTTCCGCCATTTTCATCCCGCCGCCGAGGGTGCTTATTCATGGTGGAGCTACCGGGCGGGTGCGCGTGGAAATAACGTGGGCTGGAGAATTGACTATTGGTGCGTCTCGCCCGAACTCGCCCCGATGCTTACCTCAGCGGTGATCAACTCCGATGTCCTCGGATCGGATCACTGCCCCGTCACCCTCGAGGTCGAGCTGTGATCAAAGAGCTAGAGCGGAAGGTGATCGTAGCTGCGTCCGCTCTTCCCCTCACACCAATGCATGTATGCTTGGTTCACTACCGAGTAGCCTCCCGCGGTGGGATAGTCACCAGTGAAATACCAGTCTCCAGAGGGCCCGGCGATGGACTCGTGGAGCTTGTCCACCGTGAGGTAGATCACCTCCACCTCACCCTGCCAACCGATGTCATCAGGATAGACGATGCGAGAAATTTCAGCGGAGATCTCCTCATCAGTGAAAGGCGCGTAGAGCTTCTTGACTGCGTTCTGGCGCTCGGACCGAGGCTTAGCCATCTCCGCAAGGCAGTCCTGATAAACCTCCTCGATCAAGCCGCTCTTATTGTGGCGTTCAAGAAGATTAATGGTCGCTTGGAAGGCGATGAACTTACCCATCTCTGACATGTCGATGCCGTAGCAATCGGGGTAGCGGATCTGAGGGGCCGTCGAGCAAATGACGATCTTCTCAGGATTGGTGCGCGCAAGAATCTTGAGAATCGACTGCTTGAGTGTGGTGCCTCGAACAATCGAATCATCGAGGATTACCAGAGAATCGCCATCTTTTACCACCCCGTAGGAGATGTCATAGACGTGCGAGACAAGCTGGTTGCGCCCGTTCTCCTGCGAGATGAAGGTGCGAAGCTTGATATCCTTATGGGCGATTTTTTCGCCAACTGGCCAGTTTTTAAGAATGAGATCGTCGAGCTTCTCTTCCGTGAGATCTCCCACCTCGATCGCCCTTAAAATATCAGCGCGGACCTGCTTTCGCCGGTAGAGCCGGAGGCCGTCCATGAGGCCGTAGTAAGCCGTCTCGGCCGTGTTAGGAACGAAGGAAAAAACGGCTTTATCAAAGTCATCACCGATCGAACCGATTAGCTGCTCGACAAGGGCGGCTCCCATCGCCTTCCGCTCTTTGTAAATGATGGGGTCGTTTCCGCGCGAGAAGTAGATTTTCTCGAAGGAGCACGGAGTTTGCGCGCACTCGGCAGCGAAGCGCTCGCTACTGACCTCACCGCTGCTCTTCACCGTCATCACCGTGCCGGAGGGCAGCTCCTTGACCTCTTCCTGCGCCGCCTCAAAGACCGTCATGAGAGGAACTCGCTCGGAGGCGAAGGCGATAAAATCATCGGTCTCGAGATAGTGGCATGGCCGAATCCCATGAGGATCGCGCATTACGAAAAGGTCGCCATTTCCAACCACTCCAGAAATGCAGTATCCCCCATCCCAACCCTTAGCGGATTCGGAAACGATGTGGCCCGTATCCAAGCGCTCTGAAATGAGGTCAGTTGTCTGATCACCGGGGATGCCATCGTCTCTCAGCTCGCGATAGATATCGGTATGGGCCTCATCGAGATGGAAACCAATCTCCTCGAGAACGGTCTGGGTATCTGTCCCAAGAACGGGGTGCTGACCACGGTCCACCATCCGCTGATTCAGCTCGGAGGTGTTGGTCATGTTAAAGTTACCCATCACCATGAGAGTCCGAGTCGGCCAATTGCTGCGGCGGAGATAGGGATGGCACGAACCGGAATCGAACTCGCCCGAGGTGCCGTAACGCAAGTGACCCATGTAGACATCTCCCGCGAAGTCGAACTTCCGGCGGAGATCATCTGGGTCGTTCGGGTCGATCGCGCCCTTGCGCGCCATCTTATCAATGCTCTTGAGCTCCGTGCGGAAGAGCTTCGCGAGGGAATCCTTCTTCGAATCACGACGTCGGAAAATATAAGGCTGACCGACCGGCATACCGATCTTCGCACACCCAATGCCGACGCCATCCTGGCCCCGGTTATGCTGCTTCTCCATCAGAAGAAAAAGCTTATTAAATCCCCAAAGAGCCGAACCGTAGCGGTCTTGATAGTAAGCGAGAGGTTTCTTAAGGCGCACCACGGCGATGCCGCATTCGTGTTTGAGGGAATCGCTCATGCTTAGGAATTTCAGGAACTGACTTTGACCGTAATTCCATCTCCCTCGCGGACGGCTCCGAGAACCACCCCGCCGGGTCCCACCTCGCAAGCGGCTTCCGCCTGATCGGCAGGGACAAGGGCGACCCATCCAATTCCCATATTAAAAGTATGGAAGCGGTCCTCCGGATCGGTATGTGCGAGCAGTTTTTGAACAGGTCCGTTGTCCCAAAAAGGAATTTCTAAATCTCCGCCTTTCCCTTTGAAAAGGCGCTCTAGGTTTTCGGGAAGTCCTCCCCCGGTGATGTGGGCGTAGGCCTTGACCTCCACTTTGGCAGAGCGCAGCCCGTTTGTGACATCGTGGTAGAGCCTCGTGGGGGCGAGCATCTCCTTAATCTCATCGTCAGAAAATTCGTCACCGCAGTCCTCGAGAAGGCGTCGCACCAAGCTCCACCCATTGGCGTGGAACCCGTCTGAGGGATAGCCGATGAAGACGTCCCCAAGTTCGACCGTCTCAGGCTGAATCATATCACCCTTTTCCACCGCTCCGATGCAGAAGCCGGAGAGCTCCACAACATCGGGTGGCACGATCCCCGGCATCTCGGCGGTCTCACCGCCAGCGAGGATGCAGCCACAGTCTTCGAGATAGTCGCACATTCCTGAGATGAGTTTCTTAATCCGGGGCGGATCAAGCTTTGCGATTCCAATGTAATCAAGAAACAAGAGCGGATCACCACCGGTCGTGATAATGTCGTTGACCGACATCGCAATAAGATCCTTGCCAGCCTCTTCCTCCATCCCATGCTCGAGAAGGAGCTCGACCTTCGTGCCCACGCCATCGCAGCCCGTCACGATGACAGGCTCCGAATAGTCGCTAAGATCGAAAGCAGCGGCGAAAAGCCCGAAGGAATTGAAGAGCTGTCGCTGTTTTTGAGTTCTCGCAACATCGGCCTTGATATCGCCGACCAGTGCGGCCGCGGCTCGGGTGTCAACGCCCGCATCTTGGTAAGTAACCTTGCTCGCCATTAGTGAATGGCATGGTTTTAGCCATCCACTCCCCCCCGTCACGTCTTTTCCCTGCGCAATTTCACTAATAGTGAATAAGTCCGCTCCCAGCTTCGTTCTACCTGTTAGATTCTATGATGAAAATTGCTACCCTACTTCTGCTCGCCAGCCTTCCCACGTTTGCCTGGCGGGGTGAAGTTAATGTCCCCAAAAGTGCGGCTCTGAACGCCATCAGCCCGACGAAGCTTTCCTACGACATCTCGTGGAACGGCAAGCTGAAAGCCGGCAATATGCATCTCCTTTTCGGAAAAAAAGACCCTAAATATCCCAAGCACTTCATCGCGCAGGGATATGGCGGAAGCACGGGTTGGGCTCACGCCCTCTTTCCATTTCAGTTCAATTACATCAGCTTCCTTAATCCGCAGACCCGCAGGCCGATCATCTTCGTGGGTTCCGAGAAGGAGCGCAGCAAGCTGACTAAGCAAGAGTATCGTTTCAAATCAAGCGGGGTCACCGGGACTGAGGTCAAAACCCGCGACGGAAAGGTCAAATCCTACAAATCCCGCTATCCTTACCCGAACTCTCTCGATCTTTTTAGCGGACTGCTTCAAATCCGGAGCATGGCCTTAAAAAATGGCGACAAAGTAATTATGCCCTTCCACCCCGTTGCCACTCCCTATCTTGCGCGAGTGAAGGTTCTCGGGCGCGAGACCCATCGGGGCCGGAAGTGCATCAAGCTCGATATCTCAATGGAGAAAATCGACGAAAACATGGCGCTTAAAAAATACGACAAGTTAAAATCAGCCACCGTCTGGCTCAGCGATGACGGCTGGCGCGTGCCTATCGAAGTGCGCGCGCAAGTCTATGTCGGCGATGTCCGTATCCTCCTCACTAGGCAGGAAGCGCTCTAGATCACCATTCTTGAAAAGGCGAAACCCTCTAACTCGCTAGGAGAGAGAGGGCTTCATATGGCTCCGGCGCTTGGGATCGAACCAAGGACCTAGTGATTAACAGTCACCCGCTCTACCGCTGAGCTACGCCGGAATTTCTTAAACGTGACCCCTTGCGAGGCGGCGGGAAAATGAATCGTTCACCTCGCGATGACAAGGGAAAAAGCTCATAAATTAGAGAAGTTTTTTCTGATGCTTCCCTCCCACCTTCTCCTTCTGTAAGTATCGCTTCGATGACTGAAGCCGAAGCTCTCATTGCCCTGAACCAGCTCCCTCAGATCGGTCCGGTCAAGACGGGTCGCTTGGTTCAAGCGCTAGGTTCGGCAGTTGCGGTTCTCCGCTCTTCGCAAAATGATCTCTCAAGCGTCTCGGGAATCGGTCCGGAGTCAGCGGGGATCATCCGTGCTTGGGAGAGCCACGCTGATCCCTCGGAGGAAATCAAGCTCGCTCAAGAGCGCGAGATTTCGATCCTTACTCGCGAGGACGAGGGCTATCCCAAGCGGCTTCTCGAGTCTCACGACGCTCCGGTTTTACTCTACGTCTGGGGAGAACTGGAGTCGCGAGATGATCACGGGATTGCGATCGTGGGTTCGCGGCGGGCCACTCATTACGGCAAGGAGGCGGCCCGGAAGTTCTCCTTCCAGCTCGCGCAGGCGGGAGTCACGGTGACCTCGGGTCTGGCCCGAGGAATTGATACCTGCGCCCATGAGGGGGCCTTGGCGGCGAAAGGCCGAACTATCGCGGTGATTGGCTCCGGCTTGATGCAGCTTTACCCACCCGAGAATCTCGGGTTGGCGGAAAAGATCGCCGCAGGCCACGGCGCGATCGTCTCAGAGTTTCCGCTGCGGATGCCGCCAGATAAGCGCAGCTTTCCCCAGCGGAACCGAATCGTAGCGCAATGGACGGACGGCACCCTCGTGGTGGAATGCCCTTCGAGATCAGGCTCGTTGATTACGGCCAATCTTGCTAATGAAGCGGGCCGCCAAGTTTATGCGGTGCCGGGCCCGATTGACCGCCCTACCTCCGGGGGCTGCCATGATCTCATCCGGGATGGCGCGACCTTGGTCACGGATGGTTCGCAGATTTTAGAGGACTTTCAGCTCCTGTCTTTTGGGACTGGTGAAGATCTCGATGAGGACCCGCCTCCGTCTGGCTTGAGCGCTGACGAGGAGAAGATTCTCGCGGCGATGGGTCGCGATGAGATGACGGTAGATGAGCTTGTCGAGAAGACGGGACTAGCGACTTCCGCAATCACGATCTCGCTGATGAAGATGGAACTCCGCGCGCTCGTGATGCAGTCGCCCGGCCAGCGCTACCGCCGGAAAACGAAGTTTTCCGACTAAGCACGGCCGCCCATTAGCCGGACTAGGCATCAAGCTTGAGCGCGGCTTTCTGGGCGGCGCTTTTCGCCTGATCTCTCCCCTTAAGCGACTCGGCTTCTGAAGTGAGGCGCATCCCTACGGGCTTGGAAACTCCGAACTCCTCCATAGTGACGCCATACATGACATCGGCCCGCTCCATGGTGCGTTTCGAGTGGGTCACGATGATGAACTGGCTCTGATCGATAAAGGCATCGAGCACTTTCAAAAAGCGGCCAATATTTGATTCATCGAGGGGTGCATCAAGCTCATCGAGAACACAGAAGGGACTCGGCTTCACCATGTAGATCGAGAACAGGAGAGCGACGGCAGTCATCGAGCGCTCGCCACCGGACATCAGGGTGATGGACTGAAGCTGTTTGCCCGGTGGTTTTGCGATCACTTCAATTCCGCACTCGAGAGGATTATCAACGTCTTGAAGGATGAGATCGGCCTTGGCCTTCTCGCCGAAGAGGCGCTGGAACATTGATTTAAAGTTGAGCGCAACGGCATTGAAAGTTTCGGTAAAGAGACGCTCAGACTCGGTGTTGATGCGATCGATAATTTCCAGAAGCTTGTCCTTCGAGTTCACGAGGTCATCGTGCTGGTTTTTGGTGAAGGTGTGGCGCTCTTCTAGCTCATCGAACTCTTCGATGGCATCGAGATTTACGGGGCCCATGGAATCAAGGCGGCGCTTGAGATCTGCTACGATGGCGGAGACGAACTCCCAGTCCGGCCCCTCGTCGGGAAGAGCGGAAGCAATTTCCTCACGAGAAACTTCTGCTTTATTTTGAGATCCTTCAGCCTCGGAATCATCGCCGTTATTTAAAGCTCCCTTTCCTCCCTCCCCCCGGCTCTCGGCCTGCTTTCGCTCGGCGATGCAGGTCATGAGGACGTGGTAATCAGGGCTGAAGGCCTTAAGTTCGATCTGGTGCCGCTCGAGGGCGCCGTTTTCAAGATTCTCTAGGCGGAGATCGAGCTTGGTGGCTGAGACTTCTTCTTTTCCGATCTGACTGGCAACGCGAGATTGCTTCTGACGAATTTTCGTAAGTTGCTCTTCTGCCTCGGTGATTAGAGCCTTGAGATTATGCCGTGACCCGGCTGCGTGATCTAGCTCAGCGGTGACCTTTTCAACCTCCTCCTTATAGCCTGTCATCTCGCTTTCGAGACCTTCGTTTTCGTGATCGCCTTGCACGATTCGATCACGGGACGACTTGATCTCGCTCTCGCGGCGGAAGTTAAGTTCGGTCAGCTCGGTGATGCGGGAGGTCATCGGCTGTTGCTCGCGGGCGGCGGAATCACGCGCTTGTTTCTCGACGGCGAGGGCAGTGCGAGCTTCGTTGAGTTGCTCCTGGGAGGATCGTTCTCGGTCTTGAATCTCCTCGACTTGCTTTTGAAGATTCCGGGTGTCGTCTTCCGCAGCAGTGAGGCGCTCCCGCGCCCGGGCCAATTCGTTTTCCATCGCGGAGCGGCTGTCCGAGGCCGTCTTTTCACGTCCGCCGAGTTCCTCGCGCTCCCATTGATTATTCCCCACTTTGTTGGCGAAGCTCTCGGCTTCGCGCTTCGCGAGCGAGAGCTGGCCGTTGAGGGTCGACTCCTCGACACGGTGGCGCTGGAGGCGATCTTTCGAGGCTTCGACTTCTTCGCGCAGCTCTTTCATCCGCTCCTCAAGCTCTTCGATTTTCGCTTTGCCAGCGAGCTCTTGAGCTTCGAGTTCTTGAGTCTCGGCTTCGAGACTTTGGATCTCGTTTTGACGGACCAAGAGGGAGTCTTTTTGACCTCCTGAGCTGCCGCCTCGGAGGAGGCCTTCCGAGCTGAGGATCTCGCCTCCTTGCGTCACGAAAGTGAGATCAGGGTAACTTTTACGAAGAGTGCAGGCGGCTTCGCGATTTGGCACGATGAGAACCTTCGCAAGAAGTTTTTCCATGAGCCCGACGAGCTTTCCATCTACCGTCACGGTATCGAGGGCCCAAGCCGTCGCTCCCTCCGGGAGAGCTTCGATCTGTGACCCGCCCGAAGCGGGCAAGAAGCTTTCGGGAAGGAGCGCGGCCTCTCCCTTTTTACCTTCAACTAGGCGGTCAATAATCTCGTTTGCGAGAGTATCATCACGCACGATGACGGCTTGGAGATGGTGGCCGAGGGCTGCTTCCACCGCGATGGCGTGCTCGTCTGGGACCTTGAGATGGGAGCCAAGAACTCCGCTGACGCCGGGCTTGATTAACTCTGGTTCGTTAAGGCCGTTGAGGACAGCCTGAGTCCCTTTATGAAGACCTTCGCCGCTTGCGATAAGCTGGCGGAGAACATCCAAACGGGAACTTTTATGAGAAAGTTCACGGTGAAGTTCTGAGGCGGCGGTGCGAGCGGCATCGAGCAGCCCGCGACTGGTCTGGAACTCACGCTCGCTGCGTTCACGCGCGGCTTCGAGGTCCGGGACGCGCTTCTGGTGCTCCTCGAGCTGGGCAGAAATTTCATCACGCTCGGCGATCGCTTTGGCATTTTCACCCGAGAGACGCTCGGCCTCTTCCTCGAGCTGCTTCATGCGCTCGCGGTTCCCCTCCATCTGCGCGAGGGCGCTTTCGATCTTGGCTTGGGAGGAGGCGATGATGCTTTGGGTCGCATTTGCCTCGGCCCGCGCCTTGCGCAGCTGGTTCTCAGCAAGCTGGCGCTCTTCGACAAACTTCGCCGCTCCTTCTTTACTCTCCCGAAAGCGAGCCTCTTGTTCTAAGATTCGCTTATCGAGTTCGACTAGGGCGAGCTGGGCCTTATCCAATGACGCTTTCTGCTCGCTCAGTCGGCCGGCAGTATCGGTGATTTCGTTTTCGTTTTTCTCAAGGCGCTCCGAGAGCTCGCTCTTCCGTTCGTTATTAAAAGCGATACGATTCTCGGCAGCTTGAATCGCGTTCTTTTTATCAGAAAGGCGCTGGCGAAGACCGGAGAGCTTGGCATCAAGAGCCTGGGCAAGGTCGCGCGCATCTACGACCGCCTTCTCATGTTCCGGCATCGTGGCTTCGATACTCCCCCGCTCGCGCTCTAAGGAAGTGAGGGAAACTGTGAGTTCCTCGCGCTCACCGCTAAGCTGGGTGAATTCGCGGTGACTTAGGTGAGTATCGAGAATGGAAACGTCCTTCGAAAGGGCCTGATAGCGGCGGGCCTTTGAGACCTGCCGCTTAAGGGAGTTGATGCGTCGTTCTTGCTCCGCAAGGACGTCCGAGACGCGGAGGAGATTTCCTTCGGTGTATTCCAACTTCCGCAGCGCTTCCTTTTTCTCTTTCTTCGACTTCGTAATGCCAGCCGCTTCTTCAAAAACTTGGCGTCGGTCTTCCGGCTTTGCCGAAAGGAGCATGTCGATTTTCCCCTGCTCCATAATCGAGTAGGAGGAACGCCCGATTCCAGTGTCCATGAACAACTCGCCAATATCACGCAAACGGCAGCGAGTCCCATTAATGAGATACTCGGATTTTCCGTCTCGGTAAACCCGGCGGGTCACCGAAACTTCATTGTGATCAGTTTTGAGAACTGTCTCGCAGTCGGCGAGGGTCAGGGTGACTTCCGCCATTCCAAGCGGCTTGCGCTTTTCTGCTCCGTTGAAAATGACATCCGCCATCTCGCCTCCCCGCAACGCCTTTGCCGAAGTCTCACCGAGGACCCAGCGGATGGCATCGACGACATTGGATTTGCCACAGCCGTTAGGTCCGACGATCCCAGTGACTCCCTTTGCGAATTCGAGATAAGTTTTGTCAGCGAAGGATTTGAATCCGTGGATATGAAGAGACTTGAGATACATGGCCAGAGGGGTGAGATCTCTTAGGATTAGCCCTTCGAGATTCTCAGATCATAGTTCTTACTCAGAGAAGCCTCAAGTGATCTCCGCTAAGAACACAATATGTCGTATTGTTTTCGGGGAACAATACAACAGGGGGTGCTTTGCTTCCTTTTGGCGAGGTAAACTAACCTGCAAATGAGTGGGCCGCTACCCCTCTCACGCCGAGTCCAGTGACTTTGAAAAGACGACCCGCATCCTCTTCGATCTCAGTTTTATGAATGCCCGTCGTGACGTAAAGTTCATCGAGGTTCTCGCCCCCAAAAGCACAAGCCGTGGTCTCCAGACAAGGAAGTTCTACCCGCTGAAGTTCATCGCCGGACAGAGGGTCGTAGCAAATGACGCAGGCTCCGTGACAAAAGGCGACCCATAGATTGCCCTTCTCATCGATTGCCATGCCATCGGGCGATGATTCGAGCTCAGCGGTCGAGAGCGCTTCTCTCATATCTCTCAACTCTCCGTCAACGTAGTCAAAGCAAAGCACCGCCTTTCGTGGGGTATCGATGTAGTAAACGAGTGAACCGTCGGCCGACCATACGATTCCGTTGGAGTTGGTCACCGGGGAAAAAGCTTCGCTCACCTCGAGTGATGGTGACAGCCGATAGAGAGCAGCATCACCCTCATTCTTTACCAAGCTGATGGTGCCAGCGAATAGATGGCCGTCAGGGGAACACTTCCCGTCGTTGAAGCGGTTGTTCTCTTTATCCGGCTCAGGATCCGCAATCGCGGTCAGCGCCCCGCTTTTAGGGTCGAGAAAAAAGAAGCCATCATCGCCCGCGATCACAAAGCCCCCATTTTCTCGAGGAACCACGGTGCCGACACGCTGTCCAACATCGAATATTTCTTCGATCCCGGTGGCTGGGTCGACTGAAATGACACAATGTTTTTCAATATCGACATAAACGAGCTTTCCTTGCCACCAGATTGGTCCCTCACCCCACTGTGCCCGATAATTCCCGACAAGATCAATTTTCATTAGCCAAAGAAAAAGGAGGTAACTACGGATGTCGAGGCCCCATTTACGAAATATAAGAATTCAATGATCGACGATTATTTAGGAATGCTGTATATTTCCGAAATCCAAATCTTGACTTGCTCATTTAATACTGGCACTCCCAAGGAGTGTTGGGCCACATTGAGTGCCCCCTCCGCTTCTTTTCAACAACTTAAAGTATGACTGGCGACACCGCTTCATGGGTTTACTTCACCCTCTACACTCTCGTTCTTCTGGGACTGGCAGGTTACGGTTTCCACCGTCTCACGACTCTTTTCCTCTACTTCCGCTATCGGAATGAGATGCCTGTTCCCGAGAGGCAGTTCGAGGAAATGCCGCTCGTCACCGTGCAACTTCCTGTTTTTAACGAAATGCATGTTGTTGATCGCCTGCTCGATGCAGTAGCGGCGATGGACTACCCTCAGGATAGGCTGCAGATCCAAATCCTCGACGACTCCACTGATGAAACGGTAGAGATTTCCAATGCTGGAGCGGAGCGATTACGCGCCAAAGGCTTCGATGCCGAATGCATTCACCGCACCGACCGCACCGGGTTCAAAGCGGGCGCTCTTGAAAACGGAATGAAATTTAGCAAAGGGGAATACATCCTCATTCTTGACGCCGACTTCGTCCCGAATCCAGATCTTCTTCAAAAGACGATGCATCATTTCACCAACGAAAAGATTGCTCTCGTTCAAACCCGCTGGGGTCACCTTAACCGGAACTACAACGCTCTCACCCGTGTCCAAGCGCTCTTTCTGGACGGCCATCTCGAGATCGAGCAGGTCGCACGAAACCGCTCTGGACGCTTTTTCACCTTCAACGGAACCGGAGGAATCTGGCGAAAGTCTGCCATTGAAGATGCAGGTGGCTGGGAACATGACACGCTAACTGAAGACATGGACCTGAGTTACCGAGCCCAGCTCAAGGGCTGGAAATTCATCTTCCTTCGCGAAGTCGAAACTCCCGCTGAACTCCCAGTCGACATGGCCGGATTTAAAAACCAGCAGCACCGCTGGACGAAAGGTTCTATCCAGTGCTGTAAAAAGTGCCTGCTTAACATCTGGAAGAGCAAATACTCGCTCAACATTAAGATGGAAGCGACAGCCCATCTTACCTCGAACTTCGCTTACCTCCTTCTCATTGCCCTTTGCTTCCTCATCTTCCCGAAGAATACCTGGGGGCCTCAGCTTGATTTTTGGCAGCGTCTGATGTTTGATCTCCCGATCTTCTTCTTCGCCTCCTTTTCCGTCGTCATCTTCTACACCGTGGCCCAGAAGGCATTGTATCCGAAGACTTGGCAAAAAGAGATTCTGTATCTCCCCCTCCTCCTAGCCTTGGGAATTGGGATGGCGGTAAACAATGCAAAAGCGGTTCTCGAAGCGATCGTCGGTCACGAATCCGGTTTCGTCAGGACTCCCAAATACGGAATCCAAGGTCAGAAAAAGATGGAGATTAAAAAGAGCCGCTATAAGGCGCTTAAGAGTCTTACCCCGATCTTTGAACTTATGTTTGGCCTATTCTTTGCTTACGTCGTTCTCGACGCTGCTTGGATAGGAAATTGGCCTTCAGCAATCTTGCTTCTTCCTTTTCCCGTCGGTTTCTTCTATACTTCCATGTCGTCCTTAAAACAGATGGTTAGTTATGACCAACTTGTTCCCTCTTTTCTTTCTCGTCGCTAATGTCCTCAGATCCTAATAAAATGTCTTGTCGCACAATCCTACTCGCCGCTCTGGCGCCTCTCACGCTCATTATCGCATCCTGTGGCGGATCAAAATATGATGATAGCAATAAAATGGTCGTCAGTGTTAGAGATCAAAAAATGCTTCTCATTAGAGACGGCAAGCCCGTGAAGGCTTATCCGGTATCTACTTCCAAGTTCGGCCTCGGGAGTCGCTCGGGAACAAACCGCACGCCCCTCGGCAAGCTCGAGGTTGCTAAAAAAGTCGGTGGCGGAGCTCCCTCCGGAGCGGTATTCAAAAGTCGCCAACGCACCGGTGAGGTCATCCGCCCTGATACCCCAGGTCGAGACCCAATCGTGACACGTATCCTTTGGCTCCGCGGTAAAGAAAACCATAACCGTAATACGATGGCTCGCTGCATCTACATTCACGGAACCCCTGCCGAAAGAAACATTGGAAGACCAGCCTCTTACGGCTGCATCCGCATGAAGTCTCGCCACGTCATCGACCTTTACCGTCGCGTTGGTGTCGGAGCTGATGTCCAGATTATCAGAGGCTCGCTTGATACTACCAGGGCAGGCCGCTCTTACTACGCTCGTCACGGCGGTCGCCCCCGCGCAAATGCCACACGTTGGTAGGTTGCTTGTCGCCTATTCGGGAGAGTTTGATCTTCTCTTACCGTGCTACTCAACCTTGACTCCCAAGCTCTCCGCGAGCTGTCCTCCGAGGCCCGACTTTCTCATCTAAAAGAGAAAATCAGCGAAGCAGACGGACAGCTTCACGATCGGCATCTCTCGGGCGAATCCGGGTTAGAGAACGCTCGAGCTCGGTCGGAAATGATTGATGAGCTTATTCTCGCCCTCTACGAAAGCTCCAAAGCGAGCTCCAAAACAAGCTTCGCGATTATCGCAACTGGCGGTTACGGACGCGGCGTGATGAATCCAGGATCGGATATCGATCTCCTTTTCCTGAGTGATGTTCCAGCTCATAAACTTTCCAAGGAGGACGGCGCGCTTATTCAGCAAATCCAAATGACGGTCTGGGATCTTGGTTTTAAGTTTCTTCCCTCGACCCGCTCTACCTCAGAGTCCATCACCGAGGCAAAGCGAGAACCGATCTCACGAACCACCCTCCTCGACGCCCGTTTTCTTGCCGGAAATCACTCTCTCTTTAGTGACTTTGTCCCTCGCTTCCGTAAGGAAGCAATCGTGAAGGATCGTGAGGCATTCTTTGGAGAACGAGTCCTCGATATCAAGCGTCGCCACGCTAAATGGTCTCACACCGTTTTCCTCCAAGAACCCAACATCAAGGAAAGTCCCGGAACCCTGCGCGATTACCATAATCTAGAGTGGATCACCGATGCCGAGGCTGGCACTAGATCCCTGACCGAGCTCGTCTCGAGAAAAGTTCTAACCCGCATGGCCCGTCGGGAACTGAAGGACGCTTTCTACTTCATGCACCGCGTTCGGAATGCCCTTCACTATCACGATAAGGGAAACGACATTCTTACCCTCCGCTTTCAAGGAGTTCTCGCTGACGAATTCGAATACCCCCAGCGAACGATCCTTCGCCGTATCGAGGCCTTCATGCGGGATTACTATCGGCATGCCCGCCACATTCATAATCACACCAAGTCCGTCTTCGAAATCTTCGAACTTCAACACGACGATGAGCCCGGTGGTTTCCGCTTTCTTCCTTTCTCGAAGAAGAAGCCCAAGACGATCCAACTTGAAGACTACACCATCCGGCAGGGCCGGCTTTTTGCCAAACGGAAAGAGATTTTCGATGAAAACCCCAACCGCCTCATCCGCCTCTTTGTTTACTGCCAGCAACATGAGGTCAGCCCCTCCCCCGCTCTTCGAAAACTCATCAAAGCAAGCTGGGGATTGATCGATAAACAATTTCGAGTTCGTAAGGAAAACCGAGAAGCTTTTCGGGAAATCCTTCAGCATAAGGGCAAGGCCGCCAAGACTCTCCGGCTTATGCATCGCAGCGGAGTGCTCGGGCGCTATTTACCTGAATTCGGAGCCCTCGATTGCCTCGTCCAGCACGAGTTCTTTCATCGCTACACCGCCGACGAGCATACCCTCCGCTGCATCGATCAGCTCGATAAGCTGCTTGAGGATGATAACCCGAAGCATCGGCTCTACCTCGACCTTTTTCTTAAGCACGAGGACCCGTATGCGCTCTACGTCGCGCTCATTCTTCACGACACTGGCCGCGCTGAGAATGTTCGCGAGCATATTGATGGATCCGCTATGCTCGCGGTGCGTCTTTGCAAACGCCTCCAGATCTCAGGGGGGCGGCGCTCTCTCATCATGTTTCTTGTCGACCACCACCTCACTCTCTGGCGCTTCGCGACCAAAAAGAACATCGATGACCCTGAAGTGATCGAGGAATTTGCGAGAATCATGCGGGAACGTCATCGCCTCGATACCCTCCTCCTCTTTACCTTCGCGGATTCGAATGGCACTAATGAGGAAGCATGGTCACCGTGGAAAGAAACCCTCATCCTCCAGCTTTACCGCAACACGAGAGAGTATCTTTCCGATTCTCCCAATGCCGGCCAAGAGGAACTAGCTGCTGAATTCGAGGAGATTCGCAGCGAGGTTAAAGCGGGACTAAAACCCAAGTATCACGAGGTCTTCGCGGAGCACTTCAAGCTCATGCCGAGACGCTATTTCCGATTTAGGAGCAAGCGCAGCATCCACAAGCACATCGTCGCCCTCTGGGAATTTATCGACCGTCGTCGACGTCGCCCCGATACCCCCTTCGAGTGTGCGGTGCAGTGGCTGGAGCTCCCAAAGTTTGGCTACACCGAGCTCATCATCGCGGCCAAGGAGAGCCCATTTCTCTTAGAGAAGATTTGCTGCACCCTCGCGGCTCATGATTTAAACATTCTCTCGGCCGATATTTACACCCGCCCAGATGGCATCGTCCTCGACCTCTTCCGCGTCTGCACTAAGGATCTGAAGGCGGAAGAAAGTCGAGAAAGGCAAGAGGCAACCGTAAAAACTCTCTACGAGATTAACGAGCACGATTCCTACGATGCTTCTGCTTATCTGAAAAAGAAGGTCAACTATCTTAATCCCGAAACGGAACAAGTGGTAGCATTCCCAACCCGCGCGTGGATCAGCAATCGTCTCGACCCCCATTTTACCGTTATCGAACTCCAGGCTCTCGACCGCATCGGGCTTCTCCACGATGTCTTCCGCACCGTAAACGAGCATGGCTTGAAGACCGTGCACTGCCGGATCTGCACCGAGAAAGGGGCAGCGCTCGACTCCATTTTCGTCAGCACCTTAGAGGGTGAGATGCTCACCGACGAGACGAAGATTGAAGCGCTCGAGAACGACCTCCGTAAGTTAATCACTGAATAAGCGCTGCTATTTGCCCGGTCGCTTGAAATGCCGCAGCGCTGGAGCACCAGCGATCGGAATGTCCTCCTCGGATCAGGCAAGCCGACGATAGACCACCACCCCTTGTTTTTTGACGCTGCCTCGCAGACACGAGAGGAAGCCCATGATAATTAGTGATCTCTTCCAAATTTTTTGATAAAAGATGTCCGTGGCTTCTCAACTCCCGCTCATTGCAAACGATTCTTGGCTTAATCCCGTCGCGCCCGTGATCGAGGGGCGACATCAGCGCTATCTCGATGTCCTCTCAGATATCGAGCATACCGCTGGTTCACTCGTCGACCACGCCGCAGGTCACCTCTACTTCGGTCTCCACCTTGCGAACAAAGAGTGGACGCTTAGGGAGTGGGCACCCGGGGCTCGGTCGATCCATCTCGTCGGCGACTTTAACGAGTGGGATGATCAAAGCCACCCCCTAACAAGAGACGAGAACGGCGTCTGGTCCCTCACCCTCCCCGCCAGCGCTCTAGCGCACGAGCAGAAATACAAACTCTTCATCCATGGGGAGGACGGCTCCTACCGATACCGCATTCCCGCCTACGTCACCCGAGTCGGGCAAAGCCCGAACAGCAACGACTTCTGCGCGCAAGTTTGGCAGCCTGATGAGCCCTATCAGTGGGAAAATAAGTTCCGTTACGACGGCTCCGCCGCGCGCATTTACGAGGCCCACGTCGGTCTCGCAGGGGAAGAAGGCCGCGTGCACCTCTACCGGGAATTTGCGGACGACATCCTTCCCCGCATCGCCAAACAGGGCTACAATGTCATCCAGCTCATGGCGATTGCCGAGCACCCCTACTACGGATCTTTCGGTTACCACGTCGCAAACTTCTTTGCGCCATCCTCACGCTTCGGTTCGCCTGAAGACCTTAAGTATCTTATCGATACTGCCCACGGTCTCGGCATCGCCGTCCTCATCGATATCGTTCACTCCCACTCAGTGAAAAATATCGACGAGGGCTTGAACAACCTAGATGGCTCAGGCGGGCTCTATTTTCACAAAGGCGAGAACGGCGACCACCCTCAGTGGGACTCAAAGTGCTTCGACTACGGACGTCCAGAAGTTCGCCAATTTTTGCTTTCAAATCTTCGCTATTGGCTAGAGGAATTTCACTTTGACGGTTTCCGCTTTGATGGCGTCACCTCGATGCTTTATTGGCATCGAGGCACCGAGGCATTCGGAACGCACCATTCTTACTTCGGCCCCGCCGTCGATGACGATGCCATCCTCTACCTCAAACTAGCCACTAAACTGGTCCACGAACTTCGCCCCGACGCCCTCATGATTGCAGAGGACATGAGTGGGATGCCCGGGCTTTGCCGGCCGATCTCGGAGGGCGGACAGGGCTTCACTCACCGGCTTTCGATGGGCTTGCCCGATTACTGGATTAAGCTTCTTAAGCACACTCCAGATGAGGCGTGGAACATGGATGAAATCTGGGGAGTTCTCACCAATCGCAAGCCTGGTGAAGCGAACATCGCCTACGCCGAATCCCATGACCAAGCGCTCGTGGGAGATAAAACTCTCGCCTTCCAGCTGATGGATTCGGAAATGTATTGGCACATGGGTCGCGACTGTGAGAGCGCCAGCGTCGATCGTGGAATCGCTCTTCACAAGCTGATCCGCTTACTCACCTTCTCATTAGGAGGAGAAGGTTGGCTGAATTTTATCGGGAACGAATTTGGCCATCCTGAATGGCTTGATTTTCCTCGGGAAGGAAACAACTGGTCCTACCATTACTGCCGCCGGCAATGGTCGATCGTTGATGACCCCAAGCTTCGTTTCGGAGACATGAATGCCTTCGATCGAGCACTGCAAAAATTTGGCGTCGAAACCGATGTCCTGAGTCAGAGCGATATGGAACTCCTCTTCGTCCACAACGATTGGAAAATTCTCTTCGCGCGCCGCGGCAACCTCCTCTTCGCCTTCAATCTCAATCCCTACCAATCTTTTCCGGACTTTGAATTACCAGTCCCCGAGAGTGGCGAGTATGAGGTCGTCATCGATACCGATCAGAAGGAGTTCGGAGGCTTTGAACGCATCGACCAAGAGCTGACTTATCTTGCCTCTGATCATAAAATTCGCCTCTATTTGCCATCCCGGACCGCTCTCGTCCTTCGAAGGAAGAGCCTGTCGAAATAACACGGAAAGGCCACTTTTTGAGACGGTTGGCTGCTCGGTCCGTCGGCCTCTCCTTGCTTATGACAGCCTTTCCCAACTGACTATGGGCCTCGCTCTGCGCTGATTGATTCTCGATGAAGTTGGGAATTTTATCGCAGCCCGTCGTCCAAGTTTACACGTGGAGAGAAGCACTCAATACTTATTGGTAGAGAGCAGCTTAGCAAACTTCACGCCGCTGGCGGCGGAGCAATCGAGCTTTATGCGATCACCCTCGGCGAGATAGGTTGTCCGCCGACCCACCTGTTTTGATCTGAAGACCTGCCAAAAATAGGGAGGAAAAAAGGAGGCCCGGTTGCCCGAGCCTCTTTTGCAAAAACATCTTTCTAGCTGACTTAATGCGCCCGGCAAAATTCCTCAAAGCGAGTTACCGCTTCGTTAAGGACGTCCAAAGTGGTGCAGTAGCTCAACCGAACTCCCATATCATGGCCGAAGGCGACACCGGGGACGGCGGCGACCTTGTAGCGGGTCAGGAGCTTGTCACAAAGGTTTCCCGATTTGAGACCAAGCTCGGTGCAGTTCACGAAGAAATAGAAGGCACCACGCGGCTCGACGACGCTGACATTCGGAATCGCCTTGAGTCGGCCGAGCATGAACTGACGGCGGACGTCGTATTCACCACGGAGATTTGCAATGAACTCGGCTGAAGCCGGATCTTGAAGAGCAGCGAGAGCCCCATATTGGACGAAGGTCGTGCAGTTCGAGCTCGTGTGGCTCTGAATTTTTATAAGCGCTTCCGCAAGCGCCGGAGGAGCGGCGGTGTAGCCGATGCGCCATCCTGTCATCGAGTGGGATTTCGAGAATCCATTCACGGTGATGGTCAGGTTGTAGGCATCTTCATTGACGGATGCCACGCTGACGTGCTTCGCATCGCCGTAGACGAGGTGTTCGTAGATCTCATCGGCTAGGATGATGATATCCTCGTAGGAGGCGACCTCCACGATCGCCTCGATCTCAGCCTTGTCATAAACTGAACCTGTGGGGTTTCCCGGCGTGTTGAGGATGATCATCTTCGTCCGCGGGGACATCGCCTCCTCGAACTCATCGGCCGTGATCTTCCACTTATTGCTCTCCTTAGTTTCGACTAGGACGGGAACACCACCGGCCATCTTGACCATCTCGGGATAGCTGACCCAGTAGGGAGCTGGGATGATGACCTCATCGCCCTCTTCCACGACAGAGAGAATGGCATTGAAACAGGCCTGCTTGGCACCGCTGGTGACGCAGATTTGCTTCGGCTCGTATTCGACCTCGTTCTCGGTCTTGAGTTTCTTTGAAATTGCTTCGCGAAGCTCGGGGATTCCCGCTGCCGGGGTATACTTGGTCTTGCCCTCGGTGAGAGCGGTGTAGGCGGCTTGCTTGATAAAATCGGGAGTGTCACAGTCCGGCTCGCCACCTGCGAGACCGTAAACTTCCTCACCTGCGGCACGAAGCGCCTTGGCTTGGTTCGTTACGGCAAGGGTCAGAGATGGGCTGACGGACTGGATGCGGCTAGAAATACTTTCCATAGAATCGAATGTGTTTTGACCCCAAAACCGGGGCGAAGACGATGATGGAGCCGTGCGGCAAACTTCCCCCCGGGGAGCGCGGTTCTTCTGCACAGCAGGACCCTTTCATGCAAGAGAAATGCTTCTCACCGAAGCCATTTTTCGCTTATGAAGGAGCGTCAAAGCTCGCCGTCACCCACTTCCCGATCTTCTTATGACCGAGTAGGGCGAATCCGCAGTCCTTCGCGGTCGCTGAGACGTCCTCCCATTGCTCGTAGAGAATACCTGATAAAATCAAGCGTCCTTCTGGTTTAATCCACTTCCGAATCAGGGGAAGCGCTTCAATAAGAACGGTCGAGAAAAGATTAGCGGCAATCACCTCGAACTTTTTACGATTCTTCCACGTGAAGACATCGGCCTCAAAAACATCCAGATCCTCGACCCCATTTCGAGTGGCGTTGAGCTGGGCGACCTCGACCGCTTTAGCATCGTAATCGAAGGCCTTGACCTCCCCCGCTCCGAACAATTTTCCAGCAATCGCGAGCACGCCACTTCCGGTCCCGAGATCGAGAAAACTCCACCCTTTTTCTAACTCCTGCGCATGGTCCACCAGCAGCCGCAGGCAGGTCGCGGTGGTGGGATGGTCTCCGGTCCCGAAGGCCATCTCGGCGGGGACTACGATGACCTCACGGCCGGGATATTCCTTCAGAAGAGCCGGGCGATCATCGATAGGAGAAATGACGAGCTGATCCCGGATCAAGATCGGCGTGGTGTTCATCGGTCCCATCGTAGCCCAGTTTTTTGACTTCAGTTCGCGCACGCTTCCGCCGAAGAGTTCCTTGATGGCCATGGCGTCCTTTTCGGTCTCGCAATAAACTTCCACCCGGATCGTCTTCCCCCCCTTGATCTCGGAAATGACGGAGTTGGTATTCCCATAAAAGCGCTCTTCCCACGCATCCATCCACTTCACTGCCGACAGCTTTGACCAGACCCACATGGTGATGATTTAGCAGGGGCGGTAAGCGAATCAAGTTCTGACCGCGCGATGTTTGAAAACGGGTGGCTCGCTGGTCGATTTGGCCAAGTAGAGGTCCCAGTGAGCAAGTTTCCAAGCATCGCGCTGGTTTCCGCGCTCTTCGATGCGCTTTCGCCTCGCCGCGTCACTGCAGCTGACATGATAAAAGGTCACCTCAACCCCGAAGCGCTCCTTCAATTCATCAGGCCACTTTTGACACCTGATTTCCCGGCTGAAAGGGCCCACGATGACGACGGGAAGATGCGAAAGATTCTCCACTGCGGCAGCAAAAAGGCACTCGTAAACTGGGTCGCGAAAGGCCTTTTGGTAGCTCGGCGAGTCACGGTCATCGGGGTCCCGGCCAGCCGCTACCATCCCGGCCCTTACAACGGGTTCGGTGACGGTATCGCTATCGAGAAGAGTCGCGCAAAGCTCAGCGGCGAGCTTCCGAGCGAAGGTGCTTTTGCCAGCCCCTGCGGACCCGCAGACGAGGTGAAGGCCATTTTCCTGTCCGTCCCCCGCCCCCTTCCCATCGTCTTTCATAGAAAGGCCATTAGTATTTCTCGTCTTGATCGGACTCACCGAGAAACTTCTCAATCGTCTCCCGGGCGTGCTTCCGGCCCTCTTCAGCATCGTAGCCTTTCTCCTCGGCCACGGCAGCGTAGCCAAAATGGTGCTGGTAGAGTTTCTTCTCATCCACCTTCGACTTCAGCGAAAAGGTGTCCTTTTTCTGATAAACTTCGTCCCACATCGCGCGGACCTCGGCCCAATAAGCGGCCGTCTTTTCCCAGCTCTCAGCTGCTGCGCTGAGGGATGGTTCTGAGATGCGCTCGTAGCGATTAAGCCCCAGCTCCTGGCCGACGAAGGTTCGCTTCCCCTCCGGCCCCAGTGCGAGTTTTTTGTTCTGCTGGGTGTGGACCCATCCGGTGGGCGTGATAGTGATCTGATGCACTCCGGCAAGGATGTTATAGTCATTTCTCACTGAGAATTCGCGGCGAGGCAGCGGTCTCCAGCAGTTCGTGCTCTTCCAGAGCGACATCCCGCCGCGGTGGGACCAGCGCCCCGTGACCTCGTAGCGCGGTGAATCATCCACCTGATAGACGGCCTGCGTCCATGTTCCCGGAGGGGCCTTTTTATTCCGGCGTTCCCATGTCGAATCGCCAATGTAGACATGGAGATCGTCGTCCTCAAAGCGCCAATCCTGACGCCAGTGCTTCATCACCATGGGGCCGACTTCCTTACCGTCTTTATCTTTGAAAAACATCACTAGGGTGTGCTGCAGGGAGACGAAATCCTTCTCATCAGCGATCGCCTGAACGTGCTCGGTCCCCCATGAAAAATAAGGCGCGGGCGGTTGATAGTCCTTCGCGAATCCTAGCGTTTCCATGAAGTCAAAGCTTACGCGATACTCCCCTGCCATCGCCAAGATGGCCCGGCGATCCTTTTCCTTTTTCTCACCTTTTTCCTGTAGCTTCTTCCAAGCTACCGAGGGCTTTGGGTCGAGAGTCACCTCGGCCCCCTTGGTCGTTCCGCCCCGCGGCTGCATTTTTTCTACCTCAGTGAAGGGCCAGCCAAAGACGTGCCCTTGCACCGCGATCTGCTCCTTTTCTGCCGCCGCTTCTTCCTGAGCGAAAAGGGGACCTGATTGCGCAAGTCCAAGGGCGATCAGCGCGAGAAATTTATCCTTTATCATGGTGAGGGGAATCTAGCACCTTCTCCATCCACGCAAGGAGCTTTTCGATGCCCGCGTTATCATCCTTCCACAAACTTTCATTGTGATTCCCCCCTTTCACCTCGATGAAGGTTTTCGGCTCTTTCGCCTTTCTATAAAGTTCGCGGGCCTGCGCGATCGGCACGACCCCATCGTCTTCACCATGGATGAACAGAATCGGAACCGGGCTGACTTTGTCCACATAGTCGCGCGGGGAGTAGTCATCGGTCACCAGCTTCGCGCCGAAGTTACCGGCGAACTTTATCGCCATTTTTTGATAAGAGCTGAATCCAGCGTAGCTGATAATTCCCCGGACACCCTCGATCGGCTTCTCGCCTAGAGCTGCGATCGTTTTGGCCCCTCCCAAGCTGTGGCCGAAGGAAATAAGGCGCTTGGGATCAACATCGGCGCGTTTTTTGACGTAGGTGAAGGCCGCGCGGACATCCTCCACGATCCCCTTCCGATCGAGCGTTCCCTCGGACTTCCCAAAGGCACGGTAGTCGTAGAGGAGGACATTATAGCCGCCTTTGATCGCCCAAGTGATGAAGCCAAGATGGTAAGAAACTGCCCCTGCATTTCCGTGCGAGAACACTACGGTCCCCTTTGCCTTCCCCTCCGCGATCGCCGGGAGGAACCAGCCGTGAAGCTTGGTCCCGTCCTCGCTCGGGAAGGTCACCTCCTCGTGCTTGTAGCCGTATTCTTTGGGATCGTAGGGGCCTGTGGTGGTAGGGTAATAGAAAAGGCGATCGCCCCCGTGTTTCCCGAAAAGGGCCTCAGCGCCCTTTAGCACGGTTTCAGATAGCTGACCGGACGCGGTAGCGAATGTCAGGAAGAAGGGCAAAAGGAACTTCATTCCGCTAAAGCTACACTAAAAAATAAATTTTACACCCCATGAAATCCAGAGCGGCATCGTAACCAACGCGAGAGCGGAAGTCGCCAGCACCACCTGAACGGCGACCCCCGGACTTCCACCATAGTGCCGCGCGACGATAATCGGAGTGACCGCAGCCGGCATCGCCGCTTGCACCAGAAGGACTTGCTGCAGCGCAGGTGCAAGTGGGAGGAATTTCGCGGCGCTGATAATGACTAGCGGCATAACGAGAAGGCGCACAAAACAGGCACCGAGGCCCACTTTTGACGAAAGCCTCTCCTTGCTAACCATATCGACCATTGTCGCTCCGATCAGGAGAAGCCCGATCGGAAAGGCGCAGGCTCCCAGCCACGACATCGTTTGCCGGACGATCAGTCCAAAAATGCCGCCCCGCTCGGGATCGAAGATCTCCCAACCGCCCGTCCAGGAGAGCCCGATGCCCAGCACGACGGCGACGATGGGCCCGTTGATAAGCTGCTTGGGGCTTTTCAGATAAGCTCCCGTGAGCACCATGAGCCCGACGACCCAAATCGCGATCTCCACTCCGAGACTGTGGATAAAAAGGACGCCCAAGACGTCATCGTCACCATCGACCACGAAAAGCGCGATTAGGATGGGGATGGCGGTATAGCCGTAATTCTGCACCCCGCCCGAGAAGGTGAAGGTTCTCTTCCCCTGCCCTGCCTTCATCCGCAGCGCCGTGGCGACGAGCCAAGAGACAAGCATCCCGATCATCACGAGACCGAAGCCTAGCCCGATACCCCAGAAGAGGACCTCGCTCTGCCGGACAAGATCATTCCCGAGCGTCTTATCAAGAATGAGGCAGGGATAGAGACAGTGGATGACCAGCTTCAGCAGACCCTTCTCCATCTCCGCCGTCACTACCTTTTGCACGCGGAGGAAGCCCCCGATCGCGGCGAGGAGATAGATCGGAAGCACGGCTTCCAAGACGGTAAGAAAAACCACGCCGCTGGTGTGCTAGTTTTTGCTTCTCAAATCAAGCGTGCGCCCGAGGCGGAGACGGTTTTTAAAAGGGAGAGCGGAAGAGCTTCCAATCACTTTCCTGAAAAGGCACTAATCATTTGCCATGCTTGTGCGCTCTCGATAAAACTCTCTGCAAGTTGCCAAACGCCTTGGCCTCTGAATACAGAAACCAAAAACGAAACTACTGAAATGAGCCAAATCATTCCTACCATCACTTCCGGAATCGCCGGACCTCTCGGAGTCCTCCACCTGCCGCGTCTTTGGCAGAAGGCCTCTCTCGATGCAGCTGGCAAACTCCACTCCGACTACCCCGCCGCAGGCGCTGGATTTGACCAGATGACCCTCGATGCTCTTAAGATCAACCGCGAGGCCTTCCTCGACTATGTTAAAACGAATAAGCCAAGCTACACCCAGTGTGAGCAGTGGATTCTTGATCAAAAAGGCGGCTCGCTTGATACCGCTGCGGTCGACGCCCACAATGCTGCAGTCGTAGGTTATAACCATGATGACGCAACACGCGGGGCGATCCTCGCTTCGGTCGGAATCGCTGACAACGGCGCTATCCTCGATGCCGTCAATCTCAATAACCTTGAGGACTGGCAGGATTTCCATGCGCAGGAGATTGCCTAAATCTCCTGAGACTTTCAAAACCCCGGAGGTGCAGGCCTCCGGGGTTTTTTTATGCCCTCCAGTTCGTAGTGTAGCCTTTAGGCGAATTGGTCATCAGTCCGGGAAGACGATCGCGCGATGCTCATCGATGATCGTGCGATCTTGGACGTGGTAACGGATTCCTTTTGCGATTGCTGAGCGCTCGCAGTCACGCCCGAGGCGGACGAGATCTTGGACGGAATGGTGATGCATCACCCGCTCGACCTCCTGCTCGATGATGGGACCAGCGTCGAGCTCTGAGGTGACATAGTGACAGGTCGCGCCGATAAACTTGACCCCCCGCATATAGGCTTGGCGGTAAGGATTGGCCCCGATGAAAGCTGGAAGAAAACTGTGGTGGATATTGATCATCTTGCCGCTGTATTTTTGGCAGAGCCATTCCGGCATGATCTGCATGAAGCGGGCGAGCACGACGAGCTCGATGTCCTGCGCTTCGAGAAGCGCCTCGATCTCGCGAAAGCCCGCTTCTTTATCATCCTTCATATCGATGGCATGGAAAGGCACTCCAGCATTTTCTGCGATCTTTTGGCAATCCTTACGGTTACCTATGACCGAGGTGATTTCGATCGGCATCTCGCCCAGTTTCGTGCGCCAAAGGATTTCGTTGAGACAGTGGTCGGTCCGAGTCACAAGCACGGCGGTGCGCATCTTGTAAGGCAGGCGGCGGAAGTGCCACTCGCCATTGAGCGACTTGCCGAGGAGGTCAAAACCAGCGATGAAGTCATCAACGGAGACCTGCAGACGTGAAGTATCGATCTCGACCCGAGCGAAGAAACGCCCGCGCTCACGGTCGGTGAATTGATTAAGCTCCACCAAATTCGCTTCGAACTCGGAAGCGTAGCTAGCAATTTTGGCGACGAGCCCAGGTTTGTCAGGGCATGAAAGTTTGAGAATAAGACCAGCGTCCATGAATCGTTTGTTGACTGTTTTTCGGGCAAAGATCAAGCGCTGTATCACGTGAGCGAGGAAGCGTGCTTCAGAGCGGTCTCGAGAAAACGGGTGACGAGAGCCTTCGCTTTCCCCTGATAGAGCGCGCCGATTACGAGTGGCGGAAAGTCCTTCAGCGGGATCAATTTCAGCCCCTTGGGGAGGGTGACTCCGGGGATATCAAGACCGAGACCCACCCCAAATCCGCGTGCGGCGTAGTCTCTAATGACTTCCATCGAGCTCACCTCTACGCTGGTGCTCCAAGTAATTCCCCGCCTCTCGAATTCTGTCGCAATGAGCTGCTGGAGAACCTCATGCGGCGGAAGACCCACGAGCGGCTCCCTGCCAATGAAGCGTTCCGGATTGTAGGGATCGGGTTCGATAAGATCTTCAAGCGACTTCGCCTTGACCGTTTTCGGCACCAGAAGAACGACCGGAATTTCTACCAGCGGCAGGGTTCTCAAACCCTCGCCCAGCTTGCCAGAGAGGACGCTAATCGCGACATCAACCTGCTGGGTCGTGAGAAGGTGCGGCACGTCAGAGGGAGCAACTTCCCGCAGTGAAAGCCGCAATTTAGGCTCCACATTTTTCAGCTCCTCGAGGACGTCAGGGAGATGATTCCGCAGAGTTGATGCCGAGGCCGCTAATCGAAGATGCTGGCTTTCTTCCCCTTTTAAGCGCTCCTCGACATCGCTCAAGCGCGAGAAAAAAGGATAGCAGTAGTCGTAAAGTTCCTCCCCCGCTGGAGTGAGGGCGAAGGGTCGGCGATTGAAGAGCTTCACTCCAAGCTTTTCCTCAAGCTGGAGGAGCTGCCCACTCACCGCTGGCTGCTGAATGCCGTAGGGCATCCTGCGGACAGCCGCCGTGATTCCCTCAAACTTAGCAACGTAGTAAAAAAGCTCGAGGTGATGGATGTTCATGGCTGCGACTTTAGCGCAAGCTGCCATCCATTCAATTCCCGGTCAGCGATTATACCATTTCGAAACAAATCTTGTGATCCTGACTACCACCTGACTCACTTTGGCCCATGCGGGTGGTGCTTCAGCGGGTTAGTCAGGCGTCGGTGACGGTCGATAGCGCAATCGTCTCCGAGATCGGACCGGGCTTCCTCATTTTACTGGGGATCGAGGAGGCCGATGACACCGACGATATCTCGTGGCTGGTAGGCAAGATCACGAAGATGAGGATCTTTGGAGATCAGGATGGGAAGATGAACGAGTCCCTTCTTGATCAAGGTGGAGAGGCTTTAGTGGTGAGCCAGTTTACCCTCCATGCGAGCACTAAAAAAGGAAACCGCCCCAGCTTCATCAAGGCCGCCCGCCCTATGCAGGCCGACGCTCTTTACCGTGGCTTTTGCGAAGCGCTCTCAGAAGCGTTGAAAAAGAAGGTGGCCCAAGGAGTCTTCGGAGCCGATATGAAGGTGGCACTGATCAACGATGGTCCGGTGACGATCATGATGGATTCGAGAAACCGGGAGTGATCCTACTTTTTCAATCTTACCGAGGTGCCGCAGTAGATGCAGCGGAACCAGTGGAAGAAAAGCATGTGAAGACAGGTCGGGAAGATGTAGCCGAGGCCGATCAGGCGGTGCGCTTTGACATGCTTCCGGCAATTCTTCGGCCGAAAGAGGGGCTGGCCGCAGATGCGGCACTTTGCGCCCCCGGCGATCGTGGCGTAAAGAAAGAGGAGGAGGAGAAAAATGACGGGCCCTAGAACCCACATCAAGTTCTTGGTGAGGATGATCATGATAGCTGACCCGAGAGCGACGGGCATCATGAGAAACATGAGAATAGTGACAAGAGCCGCGAGACGAACGCGTCCCACTTGGGGATGGAGAACGCCTCGGATGAATCGACGTGAGTGCAATTTCCGTCCTTCATTCAGCCCGGCACTGGCGGTAATACGCACGTCATTTTTCTTAGAAGATTCGAGCGGCGCGATCTCGGCCTTCTTCTCGTTGAGAGAGAGCGGATTCTTCTTGCTGACGGCCACATCCGCTTCCGGGATTGGTTTGGCTAAGGGGGGGGATTCGACGCGTTTTTTGGTCACTGCAGCAGCGGGTTTCACCTTGGCAGGCACGGGCTCGGTGGAAGAAAAGATCTCCATGACGGGGACGTCCGAGGCCTTGATCCCCTGCTGAGCTAGGCTTTTCCCTGCGATAGGGACTGCTACGAGGATTTCTTCGATAGGAGGTAACTCGAGCGAATCGGCCTCAGCGGTGGCTTCTCCCTCACCTTCCTCGATACCAGTGACCCCGCGGGCATTTGTGACCCATTTTGTGACTTCCTTCAGAGAAGGTGGGCTCTTGCGAATGGCGAGCATCGTGTTCGCTTTAAGAAGATCAGCGAGAAGGACCTTGGCATTTGACCGTGCAAGCTGAGAACTACGAGTGATCCCTACCGAGTCGAGAAGCTCCACACTGAGCTTACCGATACCGGAGATGTTAGATATCGGAGGATTCTCGCTCATTCGATATTGATTTGAAGCGATTCCATGCGGCAATGAACAGTCAAAACTTCGTTATCCGAGATCAGCCCGCATCTTTTCAAGCTGGGCGAGGTTTTCCTGCCACTCGCCGAGGCGCTTGCGCTCGACCTCGACGACTTCCGGCTTGGCATTTGAGACGAATTTTTCGTTCCCGAGCTTGTTCCGGCACTTCGCGACCTCCTTGCCGATTTTTTCAATCTCCTTACCGAGGCGTGCCTTTTCGGCGGCGACATCGATGAGGCCATCGAGCGGCATGAAGATTTCGCCGCTGGCGGTGACCGCTCCGGGAGTCCCCTGCTCTGGCGCGTAAGCTTCATCCCGCATAACGCTTTCTGCTCCGACGAGGAGTGAGAGAGTCGCGGCTTCCGCTTCGAGCCATGCAGGGCCGGTCTTGGCGATGAAGCGGACGTCTTTTCGCGCCGCGACGCGGTATTCCGCTTTGAGGTTCCGGAGGCGATTCGCCGTTTCATAAATGGCGGCCGCTTGCTCGCTTCCGGCGGCGATAGCAGCGGGATCGAACCCGGCGAGGAGGCCTTCTCTTGGAAGCTCCTTCTCCATCAGGAATTCTCCTTCCGAAAGGTAGCCCATGCGGGAAGTGAGTTCCTCGGTGAGGTGCGGCATGTAGGGATGGAGCGCCTGAAGAAAGCGCGCCATCACGGCATCGAAGACCGAGAGGGTCGCCATTCTCGCTTCCTCCGAAGCGTCATCGCGCAGGTCGCTTTTGACCGCCTCTAGGAACTTATCGCAAAACTCGCCCCAGAGAAAGTCGTAGAGGAGTGCGCCCACCTCATTAAACTTATAGTCCGCATAAGTGGCCTCAAGCTTCTCCGCCAGTTCATCGCAGCAAGCAAGGATGTGAAGGTGGTATGGACGTAGCGTCAGGGTGCTGAGATCGGTGTCACCGAAGGACTCGGTTCCCGCCATGCGACGGAAGCGGCAGGCATTGTAAATCTTATTGGCGAAGTTCCGGCCTTCCTCGATCTGCGCTTCATCAAAGCGGACATCGGACCCGACAGGCGCGATACGCATGAGGCCAAAGCGGAGGCCGTCCGCGCCATACTTGTCCATGAGGTCGATCGGGTCCGGTGAGTTGCCGAGCGATTTGCTCATCTTGCGGCCTTGGCTATCGCGGATGATGGCGGTGAAAAAGACGTTCTT